>Ga0233426_10000924_pt1 | contig 28866 bp, 32 predicted proteins | sample SI_118_April2016_6_FD_179875 | JGI IMG/M metagenome (GOLD analysis project Ga0233426, IMG submission 179875) | Seawater microbial communities from Saanich Inlet, British Columbia, Canada - SI_118_April2016_10_MG | ecosystem: Environmental > Aquatic > Marine > Inlet | place: Canada: British... | reverse complement strand
TGGGTCTGTAAAACGTTTCGAAGCACCAATCCCGAGCATTGGAATCAAATTTCTCGACCAATTGGGGGGCGTAGAACTTCCTTGGTACGAACTTCAAATTCAACGTCTTGGAAAAGGAAAATCCCCCCAAAAAAACCTGCCGGGCATCTTAGCCTTTTGGTTCAGTTTGAAGAGTTTGTTTTTTAAATCTTTTTGGAAGAATTAACGACTCACTTATTTTTTAGGTACTCACTATATTTAAAACATAAAAAACCCACAGCCTTAAAAGTTGTGGGTAAATTGTGGAGCAGAGGGGAGTAAAATCGAACTATTTTGGTGAGGATTTGGAATTATTAAAATAAAATATCGTTTAAATAACTCCACATTTCGTTATGGAAATTGATAGGGACTAAATCATCACTATCGGGAGCTTCACCCATGCGAATGATTACTAGATTTTGACTTGGTATAACATCAAGATATTGACCATTTTTACCCATCCCAGCAATTAAATCTTCTGGTGCGTTGGAAGCCAAAGAAGTCTGTATTGGGAAGGTTATGCCAGGTGGTATCAAACTATCTTTGCCATTGAGCCACCACAAGTATCCATAGGATTCATTCATTTGTTGAGAAGTATTTACCATGTTTGAAAAATAATTTGTGTCACTTAAAATCACTTGGTTATCCCATACGCCTTCATTTAATATCAAAAGACCAAACCTAGCCATATCCCTTGCCGTGCTCCAGTAAATATTACTGTAATTAGATTGAATCCAACTTCCACCCATCCCAATTTTCATTTTTACTTTTTGATTGGTAAAATCATTGTATGTTGTCTCGGATGTGTTTTCGATGACATCTTTTAGGAGTGAGTATGTGGCGTTGTGATAAAACCAGTTTGTCCCAGGGGTGTTTTTATAGGTCAGGCAATTTGGATCTGTACAATTTAGGTTATCCACTAGATAATCCAAGCCGGTTGTCATGGTCAAATGGTGTTTGATTTTTATCAAACTCTCTTGACTTTCTTCTAAACTTGTCCATCCATTTCCAAGAAATGTTGAGCTGCTATCCTCTAGGGATAAAATCCCATTGTCTTTTGCGATGCCTACTAAAAAGGCAGTGAGTGTTTTGCCTGCAGAAGCCCAATACCAATTAGAGTTGCTATCAAAAGGAGCTGTATTTGAAAAGTTATTACCCCAATAATTTTCTAAAACAATTTTTCCATCTTTTAAAACTACAAAAGCACGGGTGTTGTTAAGTTGAAGAAAATTATAAAGATTATCGATACCAACGGAATCCCAGTTTAGTTCCTCAGGATTTAAAGTTTCCCATTGGTCTGAATCTATGGCTGGAAAATATAGGTCATCAACTACTGGCTCGCTAATCTGAGTTTCATCATTTGAGCACGAAAAAAGTATTAACAACAAGAAAAACAGAATTTTTTTCATCTAAATATTAATTAATTTTTTAAAATTAATTAATTAAATTGGTTTAGTTTCATTTTTTCAAGTAAAAAATATTCCCTAAAATAAAATTTATTTTAGGGAATAATGCCGTGGAGAAGATGAGATTCGAACTCACGACCTCTTGACTGCCAGTCACGTGAAGATATATCTTAAGGTTTCCAAATACTCCTTTTTACCTCCTATAAAACAGATTATAAGAAGATATATAAAGATAGTTATTATTCTTTAATTATCATAATAGGTGCAAGTATGGGTGCAAGTAAAATTATTTATTGATATCTTATCAATAACAATTTCAGTGAATAGCCTTTAAATCAGTTGTATTGTACTGAGCTTATAATTCACTAATTTCTTCAATTTTTAATAAGTTTTCCTTACAAAACACAAAATTTATTAGTTCTGTTTATATAACAATATGCAAGTTGATGTGATAGGGTTGGAGACCCTTTAACTATCGGTATATCTAAACCAGACTAAATGAGACAGACAAACACAGAGGAATACGCAAATGGAGTAGCACAAATGAGTAACTGGAAAAGTACAGTAACCATACGTCCAAGCTACAAGCTAAAGCCACACACAAGTGACAGATTGATAGAGAGAATATCCAAAAGACTAAGAACAAGAGTGTTCTACACTATGGAGAAAGACTGGAATGATGAGATGTATCACTTACACCTATTGTTAGACAAGAATGTAGCAGATAAACAACTAAGCCAAGCAAGTGGATTAAACCTAAAAGCAATTAAATACAATGAACCTATAAAGAGTAAGCAAGCCATAAGTGGCTACATAGTGAAACACCTTAACGACAATCATTCACATCATAATGTGTTTTGATTTAGTTTTCTTTGACAACGAAGGGTTTAATAACCCAAGATATTAAAGGAATAGATATAGTAGGAATTGATATTAATAGAATAAAATATGGTAAATTAAATTCCCCAATTATTGTTTCATAATAACCATTACCGTACGTTATTGAACGACATCCTTCATAGTATGTAAATACAATAAAAGGTAAATAAGCGAGTGTAATTAATGTTCTAAATAATCTTCTCCACATTAAACTTAAATAACCAAAAAAGAAAGTGTTTAACATCGATAGTAATTAAGGGTTAATCGTTACGCTTGAAGAAGTTGTTCTTCCAAAGATGAAAAAATATTAACACAGAAAGTGAAGTAAGCCCCCCACTTACTAACCATTCTTCCATCTGGTCTCCAAAAGACACTAATAGAGCAATGGAATATGTAATTAATAATAAAGCTACAAGCAACAGAAAATAATTCTTCATAAATCAAATATAATAAAACAAATGAACAACCATCACACAGTATCAATTCAGTTCACAAAGAGTGACGCAGATAAACTAACAGAAAAAGCTAAACAAAACAGACTAAAGCTCTCGAGTTATTTAAGATATGTCATAACAAAGAACCTTAGCGATGAGTAAAGATTGATTAATCAAAGTTTTTCAAAGACTGAGCTAGAAACATAACGATAAATAACGCATTATAATGGGGTTTAATTCAGAGACAGCAAGCGAAGCTGGGAAGACAAGCAAAAGAGGTAAATCATTAAGCATAGACCTCCGTAGTGACCTTAAAACGCTTATAACACACATACTAGAGGACATAGATTATAATAGTCTATCAAACACACAGAAACTAAAACTATTGGACATTGCATTAAAGCATACTTTACCTAAGTTATCTATAGAGAAACATATAGCTGATGACAGGCTAATTAAGGAAGATATTTATATTCACATTATAGGTCGTGATGGTAAAGAAATATCAAAAGAGAAAACTAACGGCTAGATTGAGAGAAGAAGATATGCCATTTATTTAACTTAACTCACACAACTTTATTAGGTTATGATATGCCAAAATAACAGTTAAATAAGCGGGCTTATTATGGGCTTGCTTGTTGGGGGGGGTTTTATTATATTTACTGGATTAAAATAGTTGCATTTCGAAAAAGATGGCTAATAAAAAAAGAACTAAACACAAAAATACACACAATGAAAAAAGAACTAAACACAAAAATACACACAATGAAAAAAATATTTACACTTTTAGCATTAACTATCTCATTTAGTATGAATGCGCAATTAACGTCTGTTACTGAAGGCGGAAATACAGGTCAAAGATTACAAACTTCTTCTGACACTAGTCACGGAGATATAGGTAACAAAGCAGTTGATTTAAGTTATTCAGCTTTATCAGGTACAACCAATGGTGCAACAGGAAATACTTCTATAGCAATGGGATATAGCACTATAGCAAGTGGAAGTACTTCTACAGCAATGGGAAGTGGCACTACAGCAAGTGGAGATCGTTCTACAGCAAGTGGAAGTATTTCTACAGCAAGTGGAAGTACTTCTACAGCAATGGGAAGTGGCACTACAGCAAGTGGAAGTACTTCTACAGCAATGGGAAGTTTCACTACAGCAAGTGGAGAAATTTCTACAGCAATGGGATATAGCACTACAGCAAGTGGAGATCGTTCTACAGCAATGGGAAGAAACTCTACAGCAAGTGATTATGGCTCTTTAGTAATTGGACAATATAATTCTGCAGGGTCTACAGTTACATATAGTTCAACTCAGTTTTACACAGCAAATACTGCTTTTGTAATTGGAAATGGAGCAAATTCAGGTAATAAATCTGATGCATTTAAAGTAATGTTCAATGGAGATGCTTATGTGTCTAATACTTTATATTTAGGAGGAACAGCAATTAACTCTACCGCAGCAGAGTTAAATATCCTTGACGGTGTAACTGCAACAGCAACAGAACTTAATTTAATTGATGGAGTTACTTCTACAACAGCAGAGTTAAATATCCTTGACGGTGTAACTGCAACAGCAACAGAACTTAATTTAATTGATGGAGTCACTTCTACAACAGCAGAGTTAAATATCCTTGACGGTGTAACTGCAACAGCAGCAGAACTTAATTTAATTGATGGAGTTACTTCTACAACAGCAGAGTTAAACCTTCTTGATGGAGTAACAACTGTTGGTTCAGGAATTTTATCTTCTGTAACAGAAAACAGTAAAACTGGAGTAAGACTATCTACTTCAATTGCTGTAAATCACGGAAATGTAGGCTCTAATGCAGTTGATTTGAGTTATTCAGGTTCATCAAGTTCAACAAAAGGTGCAACAGGAGGTTCTTCAATAGCAATGGGATTTGAGACAACAGCAAGTGGAGGTTCTTCAACAGCAATGGGATTTGAGACAACAGCAAGTGGAATTGCTTCTACAGCAGTGGGACTGGGCACAGCAGCAAGTGGAGACTATTCTACATCAATGGGAGGACTCACAACAGCAAGTGGAATTGCTTCAACAGCAATAGGATTTCACACAACAGCAAGTGATTATGCCTCAACGGTCATTGGGCATTACAATTCTTCAGGTTCTTCAGCAACAGGTACATCAGGTTCATTTAGTACATCAAATACTGCCTTTGTGATTGGAAATGGAACTTTAGGAAGTTTATCTGATGCATTTAAAGTAATGTTTAATGGAGATGCAACAGTAAGTAATGACCTTACAGTAAGTGGAGATGTAGTAGTGTCTTCCGATGCAAGGCTTAAATCAAATATCGTATCACTTGGTTCTACTCTTTCAAGATTATTACTTATTGATGGTAAGTCTTATGAAATGAAAGGAAAACAAAAGATAGGAGTACTTGCACAAGACATAAAGGAAGTATTTCCAGAACTTGTAAGTGAAGACGATAATGAAATGTTAGCAGTAAACTATCAAGGGCTTGTTCCTGTGCTTATCAATGCACTTAAAGAACAAGATGGTAAAATGAAAGAGCAAGATGATAAAATATCAAGATTAGAAGTTTTAGTTGAAAAGTTAATGTCAGATAAATAAAAAATAATGAGAAAATTAATACTATTAATTACATTGGTGTCTTTTACGGTTCAGGCACAAAACTTAACAGTTAGTTCTGGAAAAAGCTGGACTGTAGAAAAGACTGGCTCTGTAAAGATTGCTGGTAATTTAATCAACAACGGTACATTTACTCTTAATTCTGATGCTGATGAATTTTCATCAGTCATTGTAGATTACGATATTAATGGTAGTGGCTCATCTACAGGTAATATTGATTACAATAGGTATGTGAATGCTGAAGGTACGAATGAATGGGATTTAATTGGTTCTCCATTAGACGCTGTTTCTATTTATACCTTTGTTTCAAACAACACAAGTGGTACTGCAACTTTAGCTACTAATGGTTCTGCTTATGCGGTTGGAGAATATGATAACGCTACAGATACTTGGACAAACTACACTACAGCTACTGCTGGGGTTGATGAAGCTGCAGGAAACTTTGATATAGGTAAAGGCTATCAAATGGCATCTGTAGATGGTGGAACTCGGATTTTAAAATTCACAGGAACGGCTGCTTCTACATCACAAACACAGCCAATCATTGATAATGACCTAGCTAATTCAGGCACAGGTAGAATCTGGAATTTAGTTGCAAACCCTTACCCGTCTTATATATATGCAAACAATAACGCTAATTCTACGCATAATGTTTTAAAAGCTAATTATGAAGTTGGCGTTACAGATAACCTTCATAATTCCTATGTTGCTTTATATGGATATGATGCAGATGGTTCAGGTTATACTATCTATAACCAATCCTCACCAGCGACTTACATAGCGCCAGGGCAAGCATTTATGATTGCTTCGGATAATTCTTCGTCAGGTACAAGTATTTCTTTTACTCCAGCGATGAGAACTGTACAAGGGGGAGATGATTTTATTTCAGGTCGTATTATGAATCCTACTAGTAGTGAGTTTTTATTGAAACTATACCAAGAGGAAATACTTATTGATAACACCCGTTTCTATTTTGATAATGATTTAACTCTTGGGTTAGACCCCGGGTATGACGCAGGACATTTCAATCAAGATGCATCATTAATATCCAGACTCGTAGAAGAAGATGAAGGAGTTGGATTTGCAATTAATGCAATGGGGTTAGAAGCCTTAAGCGGAGTTAGTATTCCATTAGAAGTAAATCAGCAATCTAACGTTCCTTTTAGAATCAGCTTAGAAGACTCAACCATAGCATCAGACGTTGAAGTACAACTTGAAGACCGTCTTTTAGAGACGCTAACGCTTTTAAATGATGAAGACTTCACCCTTACTGCTGTGGAGGATTTAAGTGGTATAGGGCGCTTTTATTTACACCTAGGAAATGTGACTCTGGGAGAAGATAGCTTTGCAAATAGCTTTGCCTCAATTTACAAAGGAATCAATGATGATTATATCACTATTGAAGGGCTTCCAAATAGCTCAAAAAACAATGTAAGCATATACAACTTGCTAGGACAGTTAGTGGCTAATAAGTCATTAAATGCTAACCAGACAAAACAAACCGTTTCTACCAAAGGATTTCCTTCCGGAATTTATGTAGTTGAACTACACTCGGGACGTTCAGTAGTCACTAAAAAAATTATAGTTAAGTAATTATGAAAAAAGAATCTACAGAAAATAAAGACTTAGTTTCTAGAAAAGAAGCTTTGAAAAAAATGGGGAAATATGCTGCATTAACTGCCGTAGGAAGTTTCATTTTATTAAGTCCAAAGAAAGCACAGGCACAATCAGCACCTTCAAACCCAGGCCAATGGGGTTAGTAATATCTGTGTTTACTTAGCGTTTTAGCAAGGATGACCGTTTACTTATCAGTTTAGAGTAGTGCTTCCCAAAGCCCTTCCATTCTAAAACAATATCTTTGTTATTAATGAATTCAAGTCCAAGTTTAGCGAATTGATTTTCTAATAATTTAACCAATGAAGGAACGCCATATTCTTTTAAAATCTTCACGTGTAGCTTGTGAACTTCATCTTCAAGAAAAGACAAATCATCATAGTGTTTAATGATATTTGTATTCACGTGTCCAAGTAAAATGTTCCTCATATCTTCAGAAATCTTTAGCTTTCTCGCATAGTTGTTAAAGGTTGACCTTGCAGATTTAAACGGAACTTCAAGCAATTCCTTAATTTTTTTCTGATACACATCACACGCCATTTTATGGGTGCTCACATCGTCAACATCGTGACCAAAAATACTTAAAGGGTCTTCATTTAAACCTAACTTTTCGTGTCTGTCATAATGGGTGCACCAAACAGAGCGCTTTAACAACATAAATAAATTCATAGTGTTGTTGTCGATTCTTATAATCATTCTGTCGCTCGACCTGCCCTCGTTTTTACTTCTATTGTGAATTATGTAGTCATAGCCATCTTGACAGAATTTAGATAAGTTGTCATCATACTCATCGTCATCAGTATCATTCCTTAACTTCTTACTCTTGAACTTTACTAAGTCAGCGAAATACATCCCCCTTGTTGTAAACATCAATAAATAGAAGCATAAGGCTTGAATCTCATAAATAGACTTAGTTTTATTAATAGCCTCCTTGAATTTGTCTTTATCCAATGTAATAATATCTTTCCTCCTTGCGCCCTTGATAGATAAACGCTTATTAAAGTAAGGTCTTTCAAATATTACTTGATTATCATATGCATCATAACTTATTGCTTTTATCTTCTTAAAATAAGAGTTAACAGATGTTTCTCTGACACCGCTCTCTAAAGCATTGTTTTTAAAATTAACAAGTAATGAGTAGTTAGTGAATTCATTGAATGTTACTGTCCTATCCTTACCCCAGCCAAGATGTTTTTTAAAAGCGCTTAAAGTATATTTATAATCTGTGTATGTGGTTTTTTTAGCCTTCTGATTCTTTATAAATGTTTCAATATAACTATCTACACTTTCAATATCAGCCTCTCCCTTCAAGTGCAAGAGAACTTGTTCAGTATTATACTGACCAGCATCAAATTTAGTTTGGCTTACTGACTGTAAAGCCTTCAGTTCGTCAATTCGATTATTAATTATCTGATAATTTGAATGTGAAGACTTAGCTCTAAAATTTTTAAGGTCAAACTGTTTTATTGAAACTTCTAAGTTAGGATAGACTCTTTTTCTAACTTGACTGATTTGACCGCTCTTTCCGTGCGATACATTGAAATAGATAGAATTGAGTCCAGACTTTTTAACGTTTTTGTCTATCTTTAAGGCTATAATCATCCCTAAATATATTAAAAAAAGACATATGGTGCAAGTAAGGGTGCAAGTAGGCTAATAAAAAAAGGAACTACATTTCTGTAATTCCCTTCGTGGAGAAGATGAGATTCGAACTCACGACCTCTTGACTGCCAGTCAAGCGCTCTAGCCAACTGAGCTACATCCCCTTTTTTTGATTGACTTCTTAGAGATTAAAACGATGTATAGAAATACTGTTTGCGAATTTATAATATTCTTGGCACTAATATGGCACTTTTAACTTTTATTAGTTTTCTCAACACGCTTTGTTCCAAAGCTACTAAGCTAATTATTTACTATATTTGAGCACAAACCAATTTGATTATTTATAGCTATGAAATTCTGGCAAAGCCCTTTGATTAAGAAATTAGGATGGAAAGAAGAGCCAAAAGGGATATCTAAAGTAATGTCCGTGTGTATGCTTATAGTTATATCTACTGTTTTTTTACCGTTAAGCATAACAGAAACTAAAATCGCATCTCTAATTATATATTTATGTATTGCTATTTTTTCCGTCTTACTTGTATATGTGCTCGTAAAAAGAATTTTCTTAAAAAAATAGTTTAACCAAAGCCCGCCCACAGGTGGGTTTCTTATTAAACAGCGCTCTTCGCCAGTTTCGAATAGCTAACTACATTACTTCAGTACTTAAAAACAACTGCACTAAATATACTAAATTCTTGGCACTAATTTGGCACTCTTGCTTTTCTCAACACGCTTTGTTCCAAAGCTACTGAGTTAATAAGTACTTAACTTGGACTAATTCTATGAAATGTTTTTTGTTATCTTTGAAGTACAAACCAATTTAATTATGAAGAATTTATTTTATTTATTTTTAGCTTTGTTCGTATTTGCTTGCAGCAGTGACGATTCAAGTGATGAAAGCAATAATTCTAATCAGACCTTTTTTGAAAAATATGATGGGATTGTTTGGGAAGAACAAACAACAGGAGATTTCCTAAACAGAATACAAATAAATAATGGCAACATCATTTCCATTAAATTTTATTTTGTTGAAGAAGGTGATGAATATTGTAATTCTAATACATTTTTAAATTCCGATTTAATTGAAGTCAACACAAACAGTTTTAGTTTTAATGAACAAGAAGAAAACGATGGTGAAATTGAATCTTGGGTTGTAACAGTAACAGCTTCAAATAATGGAGATAATTTAACTATTGAGTATTCAGATGACCCAGATTATCCAGAAATATTTTCAAGAACATCACTTACAGACCCTTGTAACTAAATTAAAAAAACTACAGGTATTTTATTTGAATAAACACCATACTATGAAAAAATTTCTTCTTCTCTCCGCTTTATTCATCCTCGGATGTCAAAACCCGACAAAAATTTCTGAAAAAGAAGTTATGGATACATTTGAGACCTTTTTTGAGGTTTTAGATAACGACCTAGACCGTTTTGAATCTATGGTTACAGACGACTTTTTTATCTTTGAAAACAGCAGGCATTACTCTAAAGAAGAATTTATTGACTTTGTAAAAACCTTTGATATTGTCAGTAGTAAACGAAAATTTGAAGATGTCACAATTGATACTGATTACAAGTCGGCACACATTTCTCTTAAACAGTTTGGAGAATTTGTTGTGAATACCCCAGACGGGAAAGTTAAGCTTGAATTTGAGTGGCTTGAAAGCACTTATGCTGTTAAAGTTGATACTAAACTGAAGTTTAAGTTCTACTTTTCAGAAGCCATAAAAACAAACACGACCAATTTAGAGTAGTCGTTAATTTTAGCAGCACCTCTCAATAGACGCTCCCTCAGCCTAAGTTTGTAAACTGTACACATTAATTTGAAAAATTTTAATTACTAAAACCCATTTTATACAGAGTGTTTTATGGAATTGTTAAACGATTCGTAATAGAATACAAATAAGCTGTACATTAAATAGGACTAGCCATTTATCAATGCTTAATGATCTACCAAGGATGTTGTCTAAATAAAATGTATTCTATATTAATTTTTTAATTGTAAAATAAAAGTTAAATTTGTATCTAATTATTAACTTAAAAATTAAAATATGGAATGGTATTTAAATGTAATGAAACAATATACTAACTTTAGTGGTCGAGCTAGAAGAAAAGAATATTGGATGTACGTATTGTTTTACTCTTTGTTTTTGATAGCTGCAATGATCATAGACAACGTAGCAGGGTTATGTTTTGAAACTGAATTTATGGGGCAAAGCATGAGTGCGGGCTATGGCTGGCTATATATGTTAACAGCACTTATACATTTTTTACCTTCTTTAAGCGTCGTCGTAAGAAGATTACATGACGTTGGTAAAAGTGGATGGATGTATCTTATTATTTTTATTCCAATAATAGGCATTATTTGGATGCTGGTATTACTTACAAAAGACAGCGAGGTTGGAGACAACAAATATGGCGCCAGTCCGAAAGCATAACCAATATAAAATTCGTTCTAACCCAAAAAAGTAGAACGCTAATAAAAGCCTTTACATAAATGTAAAGGCTTATTTTTTTAAATTAATTTAAAAAAATAAGACCACAAATAGATTGTGATTTTAGCTAACGTCTTTTTACGTACTTTTGACTCTTAAACCAACACATTATGAGCAGTAAATTTTTTGGTAATAAAACCGTAAAGCAAGTAGAAACAAAAAAAGGAGGCAAGTCTAACCTTAAAAACAAAAACCCCAGTAAAACTACCGCCGTTCGAAAAACAGGACGTGGAAAATAAAACTATTGGAAACACGAATTAGCCTCAAACACATCAACAAACTTGCGGTACCCGCCATTATCGCTGGTATTTCCGAACCGATTCTTTCGCTTACGGACGCCGCTATTGTGGGGCATATCCCTGTTAATGCTACTGAATCCTTAGCAGCCGTTGGAATTGTAACTACTTTTTTATCGATGCTTATTTGGGTCTTGGGACAATCGCGTAGCGCTATTTCATCCATTATATCTCAATATGTTGGCGCCAATAAATTAGAGGAAGTCAAAAATTTACCTGCCCAGGCCATCACCTTTATATTGATTCTCAGTTTATTAATTTGTTTGGGGACCTACCCCTTTAGCACCACCATTTTTAAACTCTATAATGCCTCAGGGCTTTTGTTAGACTACAGTGTTTCCTACTATAATATTCGCATATTTGGGTTGCCCTTCACCCTCTATACATTCGCTGTTTTTGGCGTTTTTAGAGGCCTCCAAAACACCTACTACCCAATGCTAATCGCTATCACTGGTGCCGTGATAAACATTATTTTAGATGTGGTGTTGGTATATGGCATTAGAGACATATTCCAGCCACTTTACCTTAAAGGAGCTGCCATTGCAAGCGTATTAGCACAATTTATTATGGCAGCCCTAGCCACCTATTTTCTTTTGAAGAAAACAGAAATTCCTCTTAAACTCTCCAGACCGATCAATAAAGAATTTTCAAAGTTTTTGAACATGATTAAGCACCTCATCGTTCGGACTTTGGCTCTCAATACTGCATTGTATTTTGCCGCACGGTTTGCGACTGGCTATGGAAACACCTACATGGCAGCCTACACCATTGCCATTAATCTATGGTTTTTTGCCGCCTTTGCTGTCGATGGCTATGCTAGTGCAGGAAACATCCTATCCGGAAAACTGTTTGGAGCTAAAAACTACCAAGTCCTTTTACAACTAAGCAATCGACTGATAAAATATGCCCTGATTGTAGGGTTCATTATGGGGGGTATTGGCGCGCTGCTATACAAGCCAATTGGCTATACATTTACAAATGACCCTAAAATATTAGTTCAATTTTATGACATTTTTTGGATTGTGTTATTAATGCAGCCAATCTGTGCATTGGCATTTGTATTTGATGGCATTTTTAAAGGACTCGGAAAAATGAAAGACCTAAGAAATGTATTGTTACTCGCCACCCTATTTGTGTTTTTACCAGTCATTTTTATTTTGGATTATTATGGATGGAAACTCTATGGTGTATTTACCGCTTATACCTTGTGGATGATTGCCAGAGGAATCCCACTTATAATAAAATTTAGGAAACAATTTTTACCACAGGTTCAAAACCATTAACTTTGTATAGAACTATGAATCCATTAGAGAACAAAAAACACCGATGAGCAACATTCGAATTACAAAACAATTTTCATTTGAAACAGGACATGCACTTTATGGGTATGATGGTAAATGTAAAAATGTTCATGGACACAGCTACCGTTTGGATGTGACTGTCATTGGACAACCTATATCAGATAATACCCATGTAAAATTTGGGATGGTGATTGATTTTTCTGATTTAAAAAAAATCATCAAAGAAGAAATTGTAAATGTCTTTGACCACGCTACCGTATTTAATAAAAACACACCCCACGTAGAATTAGCAAAAGAACTTTCGGACCGTGGACACAATGTACTTTTAGTCGATTATCAACCCACAAGTGAAATGATGGTGATTGATTTTGCGGAAAAAATAAAAAAACGATTGCCCGATACTATAAAATTACATGCCCTTAAACTGCAAGAAACCGCCACAAGTTTTGCAGAATGGTATGCAAGTGACAACTAACAGTTTGATATGACGGATTTAAAAATCCCACAAGGAAAAAAAATATACTTTGCTTCTGACAACCATCTAGGTGCTCCGACAGCAAAAGAATCTATGCCTCGCGAAAAAAAATTCGTGCAATGGCTGGATTCGATCAAACACGATGCAGAAGCTGTTTTTTTATTAGGCGATTTATTTGATTTCTGGTTCGAATATAAATATGTCATTCCAAAAGGGTTTACACGGGTATTAGGAAAATTGGCAGAGCTGAGCGATCAAGGAATCAAAATTCATTTTTTTGTAGGAAATCACGACTTGTGGATGAACGGATATTTTGAAGAAGAATTAGGGATTACCGTTCACCATCAACCTCAAGAATTTATGTTTAATTCAACCTCTTTTTTTATTGGTCATGGCGATGGACTTGGCCCCGATGACAAAGGATTTAAACGCCTTAAAAAAGTATTTACCAATTCGTTTTTTAAATGGATATATCGGTGGATTCACCCCGATATTGGCGTTCGATTTGCACAATACCTTTCCGTTAAAAATAAAATTATTTCAGGGGATGAAGATGTGAAATTTCTTGGAAATGACAAGGAATGGCTAGTTCAATACTGCCAAAAAAAATTAGAAGAAAAACACAGTGATTATTTTGTGTTTGGACACCGCCATTTACCATTAGATATCGCACTCAACGACCAATCTAAATACATCAATCTTGGAGATTGGATTGGATATTATACCTATGCTGTTTTTGAAAACGGTACACTTACACTGAAAGAGTTTTAAAACCCTTTTCGTTCATAACTTACACCCAGAGTTTTTGTAAGACAATTATTTTTTGATTTGATTTGAAAAAAAATCGTAGATTTATCAAAATTAACCAATGGACGTGTCTAAATTATCAGGCTTTGCCTCTATTTCATTAGAGGAAATGAATGGTGTTTCTTTATTGAAACGCGTTGATACGAAATTTCTAACGACCAACTCTGAATTGTCTAAGCTTTTACCGCTGCTGTATTCTGATTATCAGATTTTAGAAATTGAGGGGAATCGGTTAATGAATTATTCCACCCTTTACTTTGATACAAAAGATTTGCGTTGCTATATGGAGCACCACAACGGAAAAGCAAAACGTCATAAAATCAGAATCCGAAGGTATGTAGAATCGGATATTTGCTTTTTGGAAGTTAAAGAGAAACAAAACTCTGGAATGACCAATAAAGTACGTTGTTCAATTGATGATTTTGAAACAAACTTATCCCCAGAATCAAAAAAATTCATTGAAAAGGCCACTAAAAAGGATTGGGAATTAGAGCCCGCTTTACATAATTATTTTAAACGTTTTACCTTGGTAAACACCCAACGATCCGAACGTGTTACCATAGACACAGGCTTAGAATATAAAACAGATTCAACCACAAAAAACTTTAAAAATGTGGTCGTTATTGAAGTTAAACAAGAAAAACAAAATACGAGAACTCCTATTTATAGCATTCTGAAATCAAACAGAATTAGAACGGTAAGTTTTAGCAAATACTGCATGGGCGTTGCTAATATATTCTCAGGAGTAAAATCAAACAAGTTTAAAGAACTCAACTTAAAAATTAACCAATTAAACAATTAAAATGGAACTACTAGGCATTCCTGTATTCGACGACGATTTTTATAAAATGATCCTTCGATTTTTATTGAATTTATTTTTCCTCACAGGAATTGTAAAATTCATCTACTACAAACACAGTCAGAGAAAAGAATATCTTTTCACCTTCTACCTAATTGGTATTGTTGTTTACTTTTTATGCTTTACACTAAAAAAGTATGAATTGGATCTAGGAATGGCGTTAGGGTTGTTTGCTATTTTTGGTATAATCCGTTACAGAACACTCCCGTTAGAGGTTAAAGAAATGACTTACCTCTTTGTGGTAATTGGCGTAGCAGTAATGAATGCCCTTTCAAACAAAAAAATGAGTTATGCAGAGATTATCGCTGCCAATACAATTATACTTTTGGCTTTGTACTTTCTCGAACGCTATTGGTCGCGAACAGAAACACTCTCTAAAGATGTGATTTATGAAATTATTGAAAATATACGTCCTGAAAACCATGACCTTCTCAAAGCAGATTTAGAAAAAAGACTTGGTGTTGAAATTCTAAGTTTTGAGATTGGAAAAGTAAATTTCTTGAAAGACGTCGCCAAAGTAACTGTCTATTATAAACAATAATTTTGACTATGAATTTATCAAACCAAAACAAGCCCGTATTCACACTCCTTGTGTTTTTATTAATATTCTCAAATCAAATAGTAGCTCAAAACTCTGATGATTTAGAAGGATGGAGCGCCGTACAACTTGATGTGAGAGCAAGTGAGAAAGTTTCTTTTTCAATTTCGGAGCATCTGAGATATCGAAATGACATTACGACGGTGAGTACCTATTTTACGCAACTTGAAGCGAACTATGAAGTCGCTAAGGATTTTGAACTGGGTGGTGGCGTTCGGTTTATTAAAAAAAATGATGATGTTGGTAAAAAACAAGGAATTGAATCGCACTTTAGGTATCAATTTGATGCAAGTTTCAAACATGACATCAATAGGATGGGATTATCTTACCGTCTTAGGTATCAAAATAAAAATGAACTAGGATTTTCTGAAGACGAAGGCGATATTGCAAAAGAACAACTCCGTTTGATGTTTGGGGTCGACTACAAATTGCTTCCTGTCAATATCGTTTTTAAGTTGAAAACAGAGTTCTTTAACACCTTTGTCAATAAAACTGTTGGCAATAAAATTAATCGACAACGATTTACATTTTCGGCCTCAAGAAAGTTTAATAAGTTCGGGAAAATATCACTTTTTTATAGGATTCAAGATGACTTACATGTTAAGGTTAAAAAAACGGAAGTAACAGTTTCAAAATCGATCTTAGGATTTAAATACACTTATAGTTTAGATTTTAGAAAAACGGATGAATCCTTAATCGAGCTGTAAATTATTAATCTTGTGTTTCGTGTTCATTTAGGTCTTTTTCTAGGTCTAGTTTACGAAACGTCGGCGAAATGATTCCTGTAGTAACCACCGTAATTAAGGTCATAGTACCACCAAAAACAACTGCCGTGACCGTTCCCATGAGTTTCGCTGTCACACCACTTTCAAAAGCCCCTAATTCATTTGATGAGCCCACAAACATAGAGTTAACGGAAGATACCCGGCCACGCATATGATCTGGGGTTTTAAGTTGTAAAATGGTTTGCCTGATTACCATAGACACACCATCAGTGACGCCACTAAAAAACAAGGCAACTACTGAAATCCAAAAGACAGAGGACAGTCCAAAGACAATAATACAAACGCCAAAACTAAAAATTGCTGCTAATAATTTGAGTCCTGCATTTTTACTTATAGGAATATAAGCTGTAATCAGCATGGTAATAAATGCCCCAACAGCAGGAGCTGCCCTTAACAGTCCAAACCCTTCAGAGCCTACTTTCAAAATGTCTTGTGCAAAAATGGGGAGTAGCGCCACAGCACCTCCAAAAAGAACCGCTATCATATCTAAACTTAAAGCTCCTAAAATGGCTTTGGTTTTAAATACAAATCGAACTCCTTCTTTTAAACTTTGTACAATGGGCTCCCCTATTTTTGGATTCAAAATCGGTTTCCGAGAAATCCCAAATAACAATATAAAAGACAAAACAACTAAGCCAAATACAATACATAACGACCAGTGAACACCAATCCAATTAATGGTAAAACCAGCAAAAGCTGGTCCTAACACAGAAGCCATTTGCCAAGTTGAACTGTTCCAGGTCGCCGCGTTTGGATAAACCTTTTTAGGAACAATTAATGCGACAAGAGAGAAAATAGTTGGGCCAAAAAAAGCACGTAGTAAGCCGCCCATAAATACAAATGCATAGATTGTATAAAGAATCGTTTTTGTGTTCCAATCGGACTCAACAGAAGGGCTTGTTAAGAAAAAAAGTCCAAAGCTAATTAATGAAAATAAGCCTATACATTTTAGAAGTAAATTTCGTTTTTCACTTTGATCCACAATATGCCCTGCAAATAAGGCCATACTAAACGCTGGAATAATTTCCATAAGTCCAATAATCCCTAGTGATAGTGGGTCTTTGGTGAGTGTGTAAACTTGCCATTCAATAATGATAAATTGCATGGACCAACCAAAAACAAGGATAAACCTTAATAACAAAAAGATATTAAATTCCTTAAACCGAAGTGCCGCGTAGGGATCTCTTTTTGCCATATTACGATTTAATACCTTTTAGTTTTAACTGTAAACTTACCCGTCCATTCCATTCGTTCTCATCAATAGAATAGGCCACTTTAAATGGAGTTTTAGATTTAATAATCGGTAAGTCACTCCCTAAACCAAAGCCAATGCCTACAATTTTTGAGCTGTCTTTTTGAGCGAGAGTCACCCGCAAATGCGTTTGATCTTCACCAACACATTTTCCGTAGCCCGTATCGTGTACTCCTGAAGTCATAAAAACAGGAGACATGTTTTGCGGTCCAAAAGGCGCAAATTGTTTTAATATTCTATAAAATTTTGGGGTAATGGAGCTAAAGTCAATTTCGGAGTCAATTTTAATTTCAGGAGTTTGAAGATGAGCAGGCAAAGTCGCTGAAACCTCAGCTTCAAAAGCGGCTTTAAATGCTTGATAATTTTCTTCTTTGATCGTAAGTCCTGCGGCATACATATGACCTCCAAATTGTTCTATTAAATGGCTGCAATTTTCTAAAGCATTATAGACATCAAACCCTCTAACAGAACGCGCAGAAGCCGCTAAAAAATCACCACTTTTTGTAAATACTAAAGTGGGGCGATAATAGGTTTCTATGAGTCGAGAAGCGACAATTCCAATAACACCTTTATGCCAATCTTCTTGATACACAACAGACGTGGCACCGTTTGTTTCGTTTGATTGTTCTATTTGCAACAACGCCTCTTGTGTGATGCGTTTATCCGTTTCGCGACGGTTGGTATTAAAAAACTCTATTTCACTTGCTGCTATTTCGGCAGTTTCAAAATTTGTTTCTTTCATCAGAGCCACTGCATAATTCCCATGTTTCATGCGTCCTGCTGCATTGATACGAGGTGCTATATTAAACACAACATCTGTAATGGTTAGCACCTCCTTTTTCATCTGGTTTATCAGGGCTTTAAACCCTGGACGTGGATTGGAGTTAATAATTTGTAAACCAAAATAAGCAAGGGCTCTATTTTCGCCAATAATAGGAACTATATCGGCACCAATAGCAGTAGCTACTAAGTCTAAATACCCTGCCAAGGACTCCGCAGGAATTTCTTCTTTGGATGCCAGAGCTTGGATCAATTTAAATCCAACACCACACCCACAAAGTTCTTTGAAAGGATATACACAGTCAGAACGTTTTGGGTCTAAAACAGCAACTGCTGGTGGTAGTTTTTTTCCAGGACGGTGGTGGTCACAGATGATAAAATCAATGCCTTTTTCCTTGGCATAGGTAACTTTTTCAATCGCTTTGACCCCACAGTCTAAAGCAATTATTAATGTGAAATTGTTGTCTGAAGCAAAGTCAATACCTTTGTAGGATACGCCATAACCTTCTTCATATCGGTCGGGAATATACGTGGAAATCTGTGTGCTTTTTGTTTCTAAATAGGAAGCCATCAAAGCTACAGAAGAAGTTCCATCGACATCATAATCTCCAAATACTAATATCTGTTCGTTGTTTTTTAAAGCCAGTTCAACTCTAGCAACTGCTTTGTCCATATCTTTCATCAGAAAGGGATCGTGCAAGTCAGACCAACTCGGTCGAAAAAAAGTTTTAGCAGCTTCAAAACTCTCAATACCTCTTTGGAGTAACAACTCCGAAATTGCCTTGTCAACCCCTAATTCAGTTGCTAAATTGGCTATTTTTTTTGGTTCAGGCTTCGGTTTGAGCGTCCAACGCATTGCTAAGAATTATGAAGATGAATGGCGGTAGTGACCGTTGAGAATTGTCTAAACATTTCCATAACACCACAATATTTATCTACAGAGAGTTTTACGGCTTTATCGATTTTTTTTGGATTCAAATCAGCCCCAGAAAAATGATAATCCACATGTACTTTATCGTAATACTTTGGGTGTTCGTCAGTAAGAAAACCTTCGACTTCCATTTTTAAATCGTAATCAACAACTTTCATTTTTTCTAAAATATCAACGATATCTATGCCTGAGCATCCTGCTAAGGCAGATAACATCATTGCTTTTGGAGAGACTCCAAATTGTTTTTCTTGACCTTTCACAACTGTATCCATCAACACAGTTTTTCCGCTTGGATTATCGGATTCGAATTGCATTCCACCTTTCCAGTGGGTTGTAGTTTTGTGGGACATTCTAAAATATTTTTAGTTTTAATTAGTCCAAAAATACTAAATAATGTCAATAGTTGCACTATGATATACTACTCACAATTTGGAAAAGGATGCTAAGAAGCTTTCGACTTCCCTGCCACTACAATGACAATTTCTCCTTTTGGGGGGCGGTTGGTATAATGTTCTAAAATTGATTTTGCGGTACCTCTTTGAGTTTCTTCAAAAAGTTTTGTTAGTTCTCTTGATACAGAGACTTGTCGGTCTTCGCCAAAATATTCACAAATATGAGAAAGTGTCTTTATAAGTTTGTGAGGGCTTTCATAAAAAATGATCGTACGGGGTTCTTCTGCCAATAAAAGGAAGCGTGTTTGTCGGCCTTTTTTGACAGGTAAAAATCCTTCAAACACAAATTTATCATTTGGTAATCCAGAGTTCACCAAGGCAGGTACAAAGGCAGTAGCTCCAGGCAAACAGTCTACTGGTATATCATTTTCGACACAGGCTCTTGTGAGTAAAAATCCGGGGTCCGAAATAGCGGGAGTTCCTGCATCGCTAATCAATGCAATGGTGGTTCCAGTTTTTAATTTCTGAATAATGCCTTGCACAGTTTTATGCTCATTATGCATGTGGTGAGAATGCATTTGGGTCCCAATTTCAAAGTGTTTTAAAAGTTTTCCAGAAGTTCTGGTATCTTCTGCCAAAATCAAATCAACCGATTTTAATACATTGATGGCACGCAACGTAATGTCTTCTAAATTTCCAATGGGAGTTGGTACAATATATAGCTTCATAATTCAAAGTTACAACGATTTTACACAACATTCTTGTCTGAAGTAAATTCTTCTTTTTACCATCATAAAGAAATTGTGATTTAGTATCATATTATGTATCTTTGATGGAATTTAATTTACTTTTAAAACGCGTGTATTAAAAGCGTTATCTCATTAAAGAATAATGTTACATATATCTGTTTAAAAATCACTAAAATAAGCACATGAAATTATTAAATGTTACACTTCTAAGTGTATGCCTCTTACAATTATCTTTTTCTCAAACTCTTAAATATGCCGATGGATCTTCTCAAAATATGAGCAATGTTTTTGTGAATGTCAATTCTAATGAAAGCTCTACTATTAAAGGGTCTAAATATTTGAACGAAGATTTTGTTAGTACCAAAATCTCCTCAATGCCGAATCAAATATTTGGAGTACGTTATAACATTTACGACGATCAAATGGAGTTTCAAGGGGCTGAAAATACCGTATATAGCTTAAATAAGAATGATGACTCCATTAAAATTACATTTACAGCAGCTAATGAATCTTACAACATTTTTAATTATATTGATGAAAGCGGACGTCAAAAAAAGGGGTATTTCATAAAACTAAATAACGAAGGAGAGAACCTAATTCTAAAGAAACACAGGGTTGTGTTTATTGAAGAACAGCCCTCGAAAACAGGGTATGATGAGCCTAAACCTGCAATTTATAAAAATGTAAAAGATCGCTATTATATCAAACTTGCAAATAACGAAGCTGTGTTAATACCTACTAAGAAAAAGAAACTTGCAAAAGAACTTTTTCCGGAGAACTCAAAAATTATACTAGATTTTATAAACTCCAACAAGATAAAGCTTTCCAAAGAAGCTGATTTAATCACATTTATTAACTACTTAAATACTTTATAAACACTAACTTACCCCAAATCTTAAATTTATTAAAGCATGGAAAAATACCTAACTCCTGTTAAAAACCTATTGCTTGAATATTCGCCAAAAGTACTTTATGCTTTGGTCCTACTGATTGCTGGCTTGTATGCAATTAAACTTATTCTTCGCTTAACTAATAAAATTTTAAACTCCCGTCACGTTGACAAAACCTTACAAGCGTTTCTTGGAAATTTGTTAGGTTGGGGATTAAAAGCGGTGTTACTAATCGCTGTAATTTCTGAACTAGGAATAGACACTACCGCTTTAGCTGCTGTTGTGGCAGCTGCAGGGCTCGGACTCGGACTCGCGTTGCAAGGGTCGTTAGCAAATTTTGCTGGGGGGGTTTTGATTATCTTATTTAAACCTTTTAGAGTGGATGATCTTATAACTGCGCAAGGAGAAACTGGCGTTGTCAAAGAGATTCAACTTTTTACAACACAAATTGTAACCCCAAGTAATAAACGCGTTATCATCCCTAATGGCACTTTGGCAAATAATAATATTGTCAACCTTTCGGCCGAAGGAACTCTTAGAGTTGACTTAACAATTGGTGTTGGATACAACGAAGATATTAAGAAAACCAAAGAAGTTTTAATGAAAGTACTGACATCGCATCCTAAGATATTAGATGAACCTGTACCGACAGTAAATGTTTCAGAACTTGCGGATAGCTCTGTGAATTTTGCCTTGCGTCCTTGGAGTTCCGTGGAAGATTATTGGACTGTTTATTATGATGTTACAGAAAACTGCAAAGAAGCACTGGATGCTGCAGGCATCGAAATTCCTTACCCACATGTAGTTGAAATACACAAAAAATAGTACTCTATTTTTTTGAAGGAATGGCAATGAAATCTTTTAGATAAAAAGGTTCAAAATAGGCGACATCTTCAAAATCGTTGTTTTTGAATTTAGTATAGGAAAGCGCACACATTTGTTTTGCTGAAGGCAGTTTATTTTCAATGAATTGTGCGTTTTTGTGGCTGATGATGTCTTTGGTTTTTGCCACGCCATTTCCAATAAAATAAACAGGCGACAATTCTAATAACGCATAGTACGACTCAGAAGTCAACTCCTCTGCTTCAGTGGATCGGATTTCGTTATGCTGTGGATCATAAATGGCTGAATACACTTCCATACGTCTAGCATCAAGCATGGAGACGATGGTTCCTTTAGGATCGTCAAGCTGATGTGCAAGGGCTTCTAAAGTGGGTACAGAAATTAAGGGAAGGCCCAGCGCATAACACAACCCTTTAGCCGCAGAAACACCGATTCGTAATCCTGTGTAAGAACCTGGGCCTTTGCTTATGGCAATAGCCTCAAGTTGGTCTTTAGAAACATTTGCAGATTTTAAAACTTCATCAATATATACATGTAAACGTTCTGCATGCGAATACCCTAAACTGTTGTCTTCTTTTAAACTAACAACGGCTCCGTTTTTGGATAATGCCACAGAACAGTTTGTGGTAGCCGTTTCAATATTAAGGATATACGCCATAAATTAGGGTGTCAATGGTTTGCCCATATAAAAGTCTAAGACTTTTGAACGGAATACAAAGTTATACTTTGAGTTGATTAGATTAGATTTTGCGTTTACTAAACGTGCCCTAACCTGTTCAACCTCAAAAGAGGTTGCCGCTCCAAAGTTAAACTTATTTTGAATATTTTTAAAGGACTCTTCTAAACTTGCAACTGAAAATTTAGACGCTTGATACTGCTTTAAGGCAGCTCTGGCATCTGCGTACGATTGAGTAATAGTAGTCGTAAGGTCTTGTTTTGCTTGTTCTAAACTGAGAAGGCTTTTTCCTCTATTTATTTTAGCTTTTACCACATTAGCTTTTGTTTTAAACCCATTAAAAATTGGAATACTTAAGTTGAACCCTAAGTTATATCCTAAGTTATTTTCAAGTTGGTCGTTGAAACCGTTAGGGACTATCGTTTCAATTATGGACCCTGGGTTGTTTGGGTCTTGAGTAAATTCAGATCTAACATCCAGTGCTCCTTGTCTGTGTTGGTATGATGACCCTAAACCGGCTCCAAAACTCAAGGATGGCGCATAGGCACTTTTAGCCAATTTAACTCCAAAATCAGAGTTTTCGATACTTAACTCTGCGTTCTTAATTTCAGCACGATTGTCCATGGCGTAAGCTAAGATTTCATCATATGAATCATAGGCTAATGATTCAGAAGTTAAATTGATTTGAACCTCTTCAATATCAAAACCTTTAGGAGATACTTGAAGGCTTTGACTTAAACTTAATAAGGATATGTCTAAACTATTCTCTGCATTTACAACACTTTCTCTATTAGATGCTATCGTTGCTTCTGCATCAAATAAGTCAGAGCGCGGTTTAATCCCTGCCTCTACTTGAGATGTAATTTGATCTAGCTGACTTAGACTAATCAATAATTGCTCATTGGCAATTTTAAGGTTTTCTTTATTAAATAAAATATTTAAAAACGAGTTAACAAGAGTCATTGAAACGTTGTCTTGAAGAAGTGAGAGCTGTAATTGACTCGACTTTACGCCTAGTTTTGCCTGTTTATAGGTGTTTAGATTTCGAAATCCATTAAAAATTGTAACCCCCGTGTTTAAACCAAAATTATTACCCCTTGAATCACTTTTAATTCTTGAACCATCTTGTCCAATAAAAGATCCAAAGTTAAAATTTTGAGAGGCTGAAGCACTAAGGGATGGCATGAAATTTCCTTTCGCATTTATCACATCTTGTTCGGCTAAATCAATATTAAGCATCGATTGTTTCACCGAAATGTTGTGTTCCAAAGCATGATCGACACATTCTTTTAAAGTCCATTTTTTTTGAGCAAAACTGCTTAACGTTCCCATAAGAAAAAGAACTGTACATATATATTTCATAGGTTTGAGGGTTTTATTATTCATCGTCTTCGTCTTCTTCATCTTCATTATTTTCTTCTGATGCTTTGTTCCAAACCTTGATTTTATCGCCTTCTTCTACTCCGTCTAAAATTTCCACATTAATCCCATCAGACAATCCAATTTCAATGTTTTTCTTGCTAAAGCTTCCGTTTTCGTTTTGCAATTCTACAAACGGTTTTTCTGTGATGCGATTAAACTGTAAAAGTGCTTCTTTTATCACCAGAATGCTGTCTTTACTTTCTATTTCTATTTCTGCATTGGCACTATAACCTGCACGTACTTTTGTACTGCGCTCGATGGTCACATCTGCTTTGATGGTAAATTGAACAGCACCGTTTTCTTCTATTCCTTTAGGCGCTACAAAAGTAAGCACGGCTGGGAATTCTTTTTCGTTAATTGCTCCAAGAATGACTTTAATGTCTTTGCCTTCTTCTAATTTTCCGACTTCTGATTCATCGACCTTCCCTTCAAAAATCATTTTACTCATGTCAGCAATCGTGGCTATTGTGGTTCCTGCATTAAAATTATTACTTTGAATAACTTGATCGCCCTCACGTACCGGAATTTCAAGAATAGTACCAGGAATTTGAGCAACAATATTTGTGTTGGCTGAGCTCCCTCCAGAAAGAGACCCGCGTTTGATGATTTGATAATCATCTTTGGATTGGTCGTAACTTTCTTTGGATTGGTTGAGGCTTAATTCACTGTTTTCAAAATCTTGTTTAGAGATAACCCCTTTTTCAAAAAGAGTTTTATTGCGATTGAATAGAGTTTGTGCATTTTCAAATGAAAGACGCGCAGTATTGATACGGCTTTTGGCACTTCCCAAGGCTTGTTCGTTTGGAACCACTCTAATTTTAGCAATTAAATCGCCTTTTCTTACTAGGTCTCCTTCTTCAACAAAAATTTGGTCTACAATTCCAGATATTTGTGGCTTTAATTCAATTTCTTCTTCAGGGTTTAGCTTTCCTGTAGCTACGGTTTTAGTATCGAGTGTGCTATAAAATGGAAGCTCTGTTTTGTAATCAATGACTTCCTTCGCATTCGAATCTTTAAAGTATTTTAATACATACACTAATAATATGAGTGCGACAATTCCAAAAATAATTTTTACTGTTTTGTTCATTTTTTTGATTTTTTATTCTTCTCTTAATGCTTCTATTGGTTTGATACTTGTGGCTTTAAATGCAGGGATAAGTCCTATGAGCGTTCCTAGAGTGACCAGTAGCAGTAAAGCTACAAACACCACCGCTATAGACACTGAGGCGTTTACGAGTGTTGCATCATCCCCTTGTCCCCATGCACTATCGGCCGCAATTAACATCCAGCCTCCTGAAATTATACCTAACAGTCCAGCTATAAGGGTTAAAAATACAGCCTCAACGACAATCTGGCGTTTGATCTCAAAAGGCGTTGCTCCTAGGGCGCGTCTTACACCAATTTCTTTGGTACGTTCTTTCACAGTAATTAATAAAATATTTCCGATTGCAAATACGCCGGCGATGAGGGTTGCAATTCCAACAAACCATGTTAAAAACTGCATGCCTTTTAAAAACCCTGTGATTTTAGCAAATTCTTTTCCCAAATTAAAACTTCCAAAAGCACGCTTGTCTTTAGGGTGGACTTTATTCAAATTACGCAATAATAACTTCGCATCTTCTTCAATTTGCTTGATATTATATTCTGGTTTTCCTGTAATCATGAGCCAGCCAATTGTATCGCCTTGGTTATAAATTTGCTGAAAGGTTGTGAATGGAATGTGAATATCACTGCTTGGGCCCATGTTAGCATTGCCATTTTGTGTCACCCCAATTACAGTAAAATTGATGTTATTCATTTGGATATATTGCCCAATAGCTACTTCATCTTTTTCAAACAATTGTTTGTATATATCTTCAGAAATAACAGCTACCTTTTTTTTGCCATCAATATCGTTTTGATTGATGAAACGCCCTTTTAATAGTCTCTTTTTTTGGACCTTATCAAGTAGCGGGTAGTCGCCATTAATGCTAAAAGATCCTGATAAAAAATTACGAACAACAAACGCTTGGTTTCTATTTCGTGGGACTACAAATTCGATGCCTTCAACATTTTCTTCGATTTTTTTGGCATGGGACAATTTGAGCTTTACTCTTTTTCCTTCTTGAAATCCTTTGAACGGTTTGCTTGTACTTTGACCCCATACAAAAACACTGTTGGTTGCAAAATCTCCAAACAACCGGTTAAACGAATTTTCCATCCCTCTCGCGGCCCCCAAAAGGGTGATGAGTAATAAAATTCCCCACCACACGCCTACCATAGTAATGCCTGTGCGCAATTTGTTTTTGCTCATACTATCATAGACTTCTTGCCATGTGTCTCTACTGAATAAAAATCTTATCATCTAGTCGTCTCTTAGTGCTACAATAGGTTTTATTTTAGATGCTTTTTTAGCAGGTACATACCCTGCTAAGCTTCCTGCACCAATAAGTATCAGGGTGGCTGAGACTACAAGGGTTCTACTTACGGAAGGGTTTGTAATAAAATAGGTTTTTAGCTCTGGACCTACCCATTCTAAAATTCCAACTCCTAACAACAGTCCAAAATAGCCTGCGATGGTTGTTATAAAAATAGACTCAATCAAAATAATTGCTACTATGGATTTTGGAGAAGCCCCTAAGGCTTTGCGAATGCCAATTTCTTTGGTCCGCTCTTTGACTATAAAAATCATAATATTACTAATCCCTACAATTCCGGCAATAAGTGTGCCCATTCCAATAATTAAGATTAGAATCCCAAGAACCGAAGTCATCTGAGTAATGCCTTTATTTTGCATCGCCATATTAAAAACACGTATTGCACGTTGATCGTTAGACGCAACTAAAAATCTTTTTTTTAGTTTTTTTTCTAAATCCAATCCAAAATCTATGGCTTGGTCATAATCTAGTTCAGGCTTATAGGTGAGATTAATTTGATCGACGTAATCATTGTTGCCATAAACTTGCTGTGCCGTAGAGAGTGGCATATAAAGTAAACGCTCTTCATCATCACCTCCATCGTCTGTAAAAACACCCACAACCTTGTAAGGAATTCCGCTTAAATTAATATACTTCCCTAAGGGATCAACTTTTAAAAATAAATCTTCTTTAACCAACTTACCAATAACAACCACTTTGGTTTTAATCTCCATGTCGCGTTGATTAATATAACGGCCCTGATAAACTTTTGTTTTCTCTAAATACTGATGATCAGGATGTACTGCTCTTAGGGAGTAATTGTTTTTTTCATTTCTATAGGAAGCATTTACATTTTTGTATATCCTAGAAGTAATAAATTCTACATTGTCATCAAAGTCAGTTTTGATGTATTTATAATCCTCATTTTTAAATTGTATGCGTCGCCCTGCCTGCATGCCTTTGTGGGCTTTAGTGGTCGTTCCTGAGCGGATGAACATGGCATTAGCAGCATCGTCCACAAAAGCTTCTGCAAAAGTGTTGTTTAGGCCATTTGCAAGACCAAATAATATTGTAAATAACAAAATTGCAAAGGTCACCGTAAATCCCGACAGCAAACTTCGTGTGCGGTTTTTATTGATGCTTTGAAAGATTTCACGCCAAAGATCTATATCAAACATGCGATTCTGCTATAACTTGAGTTACTTTTTTATCTTCCATAATAACGCCATCTCGCAAACGCACAATACGTTTGCACATGGCAGCAATGTCTTCTTCGTGGGTAACGATTAAAATCGTTTTACCTTCACTGTTGAGCTGTTGTAAAAAAGCCATGATTTCATAGGAGGTGGTGGTGTCTAGAGCTCCGGTAGGTTCATCAGCTAAAATTAGTTTTGGGTCGGATGCTAAAGCACGAGCAATAGCAACCCTTTGCTTTTGGCCCCCTGATAATTCACTAGGCAAATGTGTTTCCCAATCTAAAAGCCCTACTTTTTCAAGATGAAACCGTGCTTTCTCTTGGCGTTCTTTGCGTTTGAGACCTTGGTAGTATAAAGGCAAAGCAACATTTTCAAGAGCATTTTTGTAATTAATAAGATTGAACGACTGAAAAATAAAGCCTAAAAATTTATTACGATAAATAGCGGCTTTTTTTTCCGTCAAATTTTTGATGGGTACTTGATCTAATATATAAGCACCTTCATCTGCTTCATCTAACATTCCAATAATATTCAGGAGTGTTGATTTCCCAGACCCTGAAGACCCCATGATAGCCACCATTTCGCCCTCAGCCACAGAAAGGTCAATTCCTTTAAGAACGTGTAAACTTGAATCGCCAATAGTATAGGATTTATGAAGCTGTTTTATTTCTAACATAACTGGATTTGGTTTAATGACCATACGAATAATCAATAATAAGACGTTCAAATTTACATTTTGTTACACAAAATGGATTAAAAAATTTGTTAAAAAACGTGAAGATGCTTTAGGTAGGAACTAGGGTATAATAAGACGCTAATTTTTTATAAAAACACGCACTGCAAACAAAATTTTTAAATTTAGATTTCACTAATTTGTAGTATAATCCAATAAACATAAAATATCACCATTTAAGAGGTAGATTTCTTAAATAAAATATGTAATTTGTTCATATAATTTGTAATATTGATTGAATTCAGCTGGTTTTTGGCAGGATTCTATACAACTAATTGAACTAAATTTTTAATTTATATACATAACCGTTTATTTTAACTAACTATTAAATTCTGTGGGAAATTTAAAAGAAAAAAATGATATAATCTTGAAATCGTTGGGTTACCATTTGAGACTGATTCGCCAAGAAAAA
>Ga0233426_10000922_pt1 | contig 28894 bp, 21 predicted proteins | sample SI_118_April2016_6_FD_179875 | JGI IMG/M metagenome (GOLD analysis project Ga0233426, IMG submission 179875) | Seawater microbial communities from Saanich Inlet, British Columbia, Canada - SI_118_April2016_10_MG | ecosystem: Environmental > Aquatic > Marine > Inlet | place: Canada: British... | reverse complement strand
ATAAATAAAGAAATTAGCACACCATACAATATTCCTGAAGGATATAAACGCATCAAACTTTAATGAATAAAAGCAACCATTACATATCTTTTATTTTACTTCTTTTAATATCTATTTCTGTTGCCGCTCAAAATAAATCTAGAAAGCAGTTAGAATCTGATCGAAAAAGAATTAAAAAAGAAATCAAAATGGTAAATAAATTACTTTTTGATGCAAAAAAAAGTGAAAAAAACGCTCTTGAAGATTTAAACGATTTAAATCAAAAAATTACTGTTAGAGAAAATTATATTTCAACCATAAATTTGGAGGTGCAATCATTAACTAATGAAATAGTTATTTATGAAAAAAACATTCATCAATTAGACAAAAAATTAATTAGGCTAAAAGAAGATTATGCCGCAATGATTTATAAATCATACAAAAGTAAATCTCAGCAAAGCAGTACTCTGTTTTTATTTTCTTCGAAAAGTTTTTATCAAGCCTATAAAAGAGTAAAGTATATGAAACAGTATGCTTCTTTTAGAAAAAAACAAGGAGAAGAAGTATATTTTTTAAGCAATGATTTTCTGAGATTAAAAGACTCACTGCTATTTCAAAAGCAATTAAAAGATTCTTTGTTATCTGATGAAGAAGCGCAAAAAATAAAAATTGAAGTTGAAAAAACAGATCAACAGAAATTAATTTCTGAGATCATAAATCAAGAAAAAAAATATAAGAGAGAATTACGAAAAAAGGAGCAAGAACAAAAGAAAATATCGGAAAGAATAGATAAAATAATTAAAGATGCCATTGCAAAATCTAATGCAATAAAAGGAGCTAAAAAGTCTAAAGGGTTTTTACTAACCCCAGAAGCTAAGGCTTTAGCAGTTAGATTTGAGCAAAACAAAGGCAAGCTTCCTTGGCCTGTAGAAAGTGGACTTATTACAAGGAGATTTGGTAAACAACCACACCCGGTCTATTCTGGAAACTATATTAACAGTACCGGAATTCATATTGCAACCAAAAAAGGATCTAATGCAGAAGCTATTTTTAACGGTGAAGTTTTAGCCATACAAACTCAATCTGAAGGAAAAAAATCTGTTTTAATTAGACACGGAAACTATATTTCTATTTATAATAACTTAGAAAGTGTTTATGTTAGTGATGGAGAAAAAGTAAAAACCGGACAGCCTTTAGGGAAGATTTTTACAGATAGAATCACAGGAAAAACAAAGCTTATTTTTGTATTGTCAAAAAACACAACTAGATTAAACCCTACTAGCTGGATTTTAAGAAATTAATTAGCCATCACTTTTTTCATGATATTTTTACCAGTCATAGCAGCACTTGTTATTACCCCAGAAAACAGGGCCGCAGCTACACCTGCAGTAACAATATCTTGGCCAGTTAGATATAGGTTTTTAATAGGAGTTTTTGGTTTTAGAAATTCTTGACGAAACCTTTTTGGGCTATGATCTAAGCCATAGATCTCACCTTTATCATAGTTTATAAAGTGTTTCGTAGTTAATGGCGTAGAAAGTTCATAGTGAGCTATCTTACCCTTGGCTTGAGGGATTCTTTTGTACAGAACTTCTAATAGCCTTTGTGTTATTTTTTCTTTTAATTCGGTATAGTCTTCTCCTCGCTTCATCCATTTACTGCCATCCCAAGATTCAAAAAATTCATATGGTACTAATGTAATAATATCTATGGTGCTTTTTCCAGGATACCTTTTATTCCAATCTGGATCTTTTGCAGACGGAAATGAAATATAAACTACTGGAAATTCTTCTTCAATATTGGCTAAATATCGGTCAACAGAAGCATCATGATCTAGATCACTAGGGTAAATCCAGTAATTTGTTTTTGGAAGTTTTAACTCCTCAGGAGAACCCTCTAATCCTAGGTATAAACATGCATGAGAAACAGAACGATTTACCTTTTGTAGTTGATTTTTAAGCTTGTATTTCTCAGCAATAGTAGTAGGAATAAGTCTGTTATATGTAGTCATAATTCCAGCTCCACTAATAATATTTTTTGCAGAGAAAATTTTTCCATCTTTCATTTTTACTCCAGTTGCAGTATGGTTAGAAATAATTATTTCTTCAACATCTGCACTAATTAAAATTGTACCACCAGCTTTTTCAATAACGGTATCTATTGTTTTGGCAATTTGAGAAGAACCACCAACAGGAAAACTTCCTCCTTCAAAATAATGTCTTGCTACTGCTGCATGCATCACAAAACTACTCTTTTTAGGAGCTAATCCATAATCTCCATACTGGCCAGTTAACACCTTAATAAGCTCTTCATTATCTGTAATAGACTTTAGAACTTCATAGGTGGTTTTATCAGAAAACTCATAAAAAGGAGCTCTCATTTTTTTGCCAATAAAGAAATTTATTATGGAAGGTAAAGCCTTATTAATGTAAAATTTTTGACTTGTTTTTATTGCTTTAAAAACAAGTGCTACATAGCTGTCAATTGCTTCTTTTTCATTTGGAAAATAAGCAGTAAGTTGGTCTTTGAAATTTTGTGTTCCTTTTACAAAATCATATTCTTTATCTCCAATAATAATTTTATCATAAACATCTCCCATATCTGCCCATTTTAATTGGGCATCAGAAATGTAATCAAATAATTTTCTTATCACAGAAGTGGGTCTTTGAACCTCACCTATATAATGAATGCCAACATCCCACTCAAAACCTTTTCTTTTAAAAACATGTGTAAAACCACCAGCTGTATAATGACGTTCTAGTACTAAAACTTTTTGACCTTCTTTAGCAAGAATTGCTGCAGTAGTTAAGCTACCCATTCCAGAACCAATAATAATGGTGTCATACTTATTTGCTAATGCAGGGTTTTTCTTGTAGGATTGAATCATAGATGATGTGATAGTTTAGAAATTAACAATTGTTAGGCAATATAACTAAGATATTAAAAACACTTAGTAATTAAAGATGGTTCTAAAGTAACACTTAGTTTACAAATAATGCCTTCAATTCGGTTGCATCATTCGGTTGCATTTTTCCTGCTAAAACCAGACTTAATTGTTTTCTCCTTAAAGCGCCATTAAAACGCTCTTTTTCTAGCGTTGTTTCTGGAGTTATTTGAGCAATTTCAACAGGTTTTCCAGTTTCATCTACGGCAACAAAAGTATAAATACCTTCATTTACTTTAGTTTTAGAGCCAGATTGTCTATCCTCAATCCAAACATCTACATATATTTCCATAGATGATTTAAAAGCTCTAGAAACTTTAGCTTCAATAGTAACTACACTTCCTACAGGAACCGATTTTGTAAAGACTACGTGGTTTACAGAGGCAGTAACAACGATTCTTCTAGAATGACGACGAGCAGCGATACTACAAGCTCTATCCATTCTTGCTAATAACTCACCCCCAAAAAGATTGTCAAGATAATTTGTTTCTCCTGGTAAGACAAGATCTGTAAGAATTGTTAACGATTCACTGGGTGTTTTTGGTGTCATCTGTAATTTTTTACAAAGATAAACAATCACAAAGATTGATGATAAGTTAGTGAAGAAAAGAGATATAAATTACTCGAATTTTTTAACTAACAACCAAGCATCTTTAGAATCAATTTTTCTAATATCAGCAAGGCTTTGGAATGCATCTGATTTTTTATAAAAAGAAGTATAGGCAACTTGTGTTAACCCCCACTTATTGGTTCCTAAAATAACAGCATTAAATCCCTTTGCTTTTAGTTGATTAACTTTTTTATGTGCATTTTCTACAAATTGAAATGCACCAGCAATAACGTGAAAAGGTTTTGGAAGTTCTTTGTTTACATTTAATTCTATAGTAGCTAAAGGATTTTCTATTACAAATGTCGCGGATTGAATTTTTTCCTCTAATTGTTTTTGATCTTGAGCAAAGTTTAATTGTTCTTGCTTGTTTTCATACCCCGTCCATCCTACGAAAGAAAGAGATAACATCACTGCAACAGAAGCAGCATATTTTAAAATTACAGGAATTTTTCTTTGAGTATTTTTAACGGGAACAAGTGGGATTACTTTTTTGTGAACCCTTTCAATAACAGAAGATTCAAAAGTAGTTAATCCAAATGAAGATCTTAAATAGTTAACCTTGTTGGTTGGATTAAAAACTAATTGTTTTTTCTCATTTAGAGAAAATATACCAACATTGTTAATTTGCAAAGGAGCTGTCTTAATTGTTGTATTCCATACAGCAACAATATCTTCAATTTTAGAAGTTGCTTGATCAAAAGAAATATTTTCTGAAGAAGCAATGTAATTGGCTAATAAGCCATCGTTATGATTGAGGTTCACATTAAAACCTACTTGTTTTGTTGGTGGATAAAAAGTGAGAGAATCTTCACCAATTTGAGCGCTTGTTTTGTTTGTTACAAAACCTCCAAAGTGAGGTACAATAACACAATCATATCTGTATAATAAATCTTTTATGTAGTTTGCTATAGCCATCTTAACAAAGATAAAAAATTAAATAAAAGATGTGTTAAAAGTGTCAAATAATTATCAACAATATATTTGTATATTGAAAGTAAAAAAATTGTATTGTGAAAGAAGAAGAAATCCTAGCACTTTTGCGTTTGCAAAAGACTCGATCTATAGGCGACATTCTAGCAAAAAAACTCATTGCTACTGTAGGTTCTGCCGCCGATATTTTTAAAGAGAAGAACTACATGCTTCAAAAAATTAATGGAATTGGTAGCTATGCTATTCAAAACTTATTAGATGATTCTAATCAGCAATTGGCTGAAAAAGAATTTCAATATATTAAGAAACATAAGATTGAATATTCATATTTTCTAGATAAAGACTACCCACTAAATTTACAACATTGTATAGATGCCCCAATTTTGTTTTTTAAAGACGGAACTATTGATTTTTCAAATGAAAAAATTATTTCTATTGTAGGCACTAGAACAATGACAAATTATGGTAGTAGTTTCTGTGAAAAACTCATAGATGAGTTAGCTGTTTATAATCCTATTATTGTAAGTGGCTTTGCTTATGGAGTAGACATATGCGCCCATAAGGCTGCCATGAAGAACAACCTACAAACAATTGCAGTTTTAGCTCATGGCTTAGAACAAATATATCCAAAAGTTCATAAAAAATATATCCATAAAGTCAATCAGCACGGAGGTTTTATTACAGAATTTTTTCATAATGAAGCTCCTCAGCGTGAAAATTTCTTAAGAAGGAATAGGATTGTGGCCGGAATATCTAAGGCAACAATTGTTGTAGAATCTGCATCAAAAGGAGGTTCTTTAGTTACAGCCGATATTGCAAATTCATACGATAGAGATGTGTTTGCGGTTCCGGGAAGAATTAATGATAGAATGAGTGAAGGCTGCAATGATTTAATTTATAGAAATAAAGCTCATTTACTACAATCTTCAGAAGATATTGTAAAAATGCTTAATTGGGATATTTCAAAGACTACCACCCCTGAACAAACAAGATTATTTGTAGAGCTGACCGATGTAGAACAAAAAATAGTTGATTTTTTACAACAAAAAGAACAGGAGCTATTAGATGTTATTGCATTAGAAACTCATATTCCGGTTTATCAATTAGCAACCATCTTATTGCAGTTAGAGTTGAAAAATGTTGTGAAGCCTTTGCCAGGAAAGATGTTTAAATTGAGTTGATTAAAAAGATTATATAGTACATTTGATTCTAATCTTAGAGTAGATGGCGGTAGAAAAAAAATTAATGTCTAAAAAAAAACCAACATTTCCTGTAAATGAAATGTTAGATAGATATTTAAAAAAATACAATAGAAATGTAAAGATTTCTATTCTTTATGACGATTTATTACGCTTTCAAGGATCTGTTACTGTTTATGATAAAAATGAAGAAGATACGCTGTGGATAAGAACTTATTATTCTGAGTATGATAGAGAAGAAATTGATACTAGTTTAAAAAAAATATACACCATATTACATTCAGATGGAAGTGATGAAACCATTCCTTTTTTAAATGTAGATGCCATTGATTACTGTACGTTTGGTAATTCAAAACCTTTTCGGGTAAAAATTAGAAATATTATAAATGATAATTACACCTATTTCTACGTTAAAAAAGCAGATGCTTCAAGAATTTATGGCTTAGAGTTAGAACATATTTTGTCTCCTCATACTATGAATTTTTTAGTACACAAAGACACCTTAATTGAAGAACATATTTCAGGAATTCCAGGAGATGATTTTATTAAAGATTTTTTACCAAAATGTACAGAATCAGAAAAATCTCAAATAGCAAAAGAATTTGTAAAATTTAAAGAACGTTGTTTGGTTCGCCTACTTGGAGATATGCGTTCCTATAATTATGTAATTATTCCAACGCATGATTTTGATCAAATTATTTATAAAATTAGAGCGATTGATTTTGATCAACAATCTTTTGAAGGAAATTTAAAAGTATACAATTTACAATTTTTGAAAGAAAATTTCAAAATTGTAGACATGGTAAATAGAAAATTAGACAATAATTCTATTAATCAGTATAAGTTAGAAGAGCGTTCTTTTATGGCGAAGAGAATGATTACATCTCCAAGAAGAGCTACTCGTTTAATTAAATGCATGAAAAATGACACGATTTCTTTTCCTAATAATGTGCAACTTTTAAAAAAGCATTTGATTAAATATGTTGGAGATGTTAAGTTTAAAGAGTGCAATAATATGGGTGAGATTTTGGAAACAATCTTAGTCTTTGTAAAACGTAATTACCAAGATGTATTGACCAAATAAATTAGCTTATTTTTTTAGATCTTATTGTCTCAATAAACACGGTTGAAATAATTAGTAATCCTCCCCAAATAGTATTTTTACTTGGAATTTCATCAACAACTATAATAGCTATTATAATTCCAAAAACAGGTTGAACACTACTGATAATTGTAGCAGTAGATGCTGAAAAAAACTTCAAAGAATGAACCATTAAACTATGTCCAACGGCCGTAGTTAACAAAGCTAGCAAGAGAAGGTATGGGAATTGAGATTGAAAACCAGAGATATCCATAAAAAATAATACAGGAAAGAGTACTATTGTAATTACAGTGGTTTGATAAAACATAAGCATGCTTCCGTGATAATTATTAACATGTTGTTTTAAAATTAAGATTCTAATTGAATAACATAAGGCAGAAAATAACCCAAATATAATACCTCTTACATCAGAACTTTCTATGTTAAATTCAGGAGCTAAAATAGACACTCCAATAAGTACCATAATACCAAGAACAAGGTGTGTTGGATTAAATTTTGATTTCAAAAAAAGAGGTTCTAATAATGCAGTTATTACTGGAAATGTAAATAAAGAAAGCATTCCTAAAGCTACATTCGATAATTTTAATGCATAAAAATAAGTTACCCAATGAGCAGCCATAAAAAGTGAGCTGATAATTAAAGGGATATGTGTTTTTAGATGAATAACGTTTAGATTTATTTTCTTGTATTTACAAAAAGCACACAAAAAAATCATCGCAAAAGCAGACCGAAACCAAATAATTACTTCAGATGGCATTGCTATGTATTTGCCCAAAACTCCAGAAGTACTAATGAATAATGTTGCTAAAATTAAGCTTGAAAGGTTTTTAAGGTAATTATTCTCCATTGTATTAAAATTTAACCCTTTAAACTTTTTACTTGTTAAGAAACATCTGCTACTTTTTTCAATCTTTCTAAGGCTGTTTCTACAGAATTTATTTTGATAAAAGTAATCAATAATCTCAAACCACTTTTGGTTTGTTTTTCTTTCATCACAGAAGTAGTTGGGTTCTGTTGGATATATTTTAATATGTTAGTAAACGCTTCTGTTTGATAAAAAGTACTCTGCTGATCAGCTATAAAATAACCAATCATTCTTTTTTGTTTTAAAACCACCTTCTCTAGGCCTAATTTTTTTGCAAACCATTTTAAACGAACACTATCTAATAAATCGATGGCTTGAATGGGTAATTCACCAAAACGATCAATTAATCGTTGTTCATATTGTTGTATTTCTTCGTCAGTTTCAAGAGTAGATAATTCATTGTAAAGATTTAGACGTTCTGTAATTGAATTGATGTAATTGTCTGGAAATAAAATCTCAAAATCTGTATCTATTTGAACTTCTTTTATAAACTCTTTTGGTTTGGTTTCTTCAGAATTATAAAGATCTTTAAATTCGTTCTCCTTCAATTCTTCAATGGCTTCACTTAATATTTTTTGATAAGTATCAAAGCCAATATCATTAATAAAACCACTTTGCTCACCACCCAATAAATCTCCAGCTCCTCTAATTTCTAAATCTTTCATGGCTATATTTATACCGCTTCCTAAATCAGAAAATAGCTCTAAAGCTTCAATTCTTTTTCTGGCATCATCAGTCATCATATGGTAAGGAGGTGTAATGAAATAACAAAAAGCTTTTTTATTAGATCTTCCAACCCTTCCTCTCATTTGATGTAAATCAGATAAGCCAAAATTATTAGCATTGTTAATAAAAATGGTATTTGCATTAGTTACATCTAAACCACTTTCTACGATTGTGGTAGAAACCAATACATCAAATTCATTATTCATAAATCCAAACATTAAGCTCTCCAATTTTTTACCCTCCATTTGCCCATGACCAATTTTAATGCTAGCATTCGGAACTAAACGTTGAAGTAGACCAGCTACTTCTTTTATGTTTTCAATTCTGTTATGAATAAAAAAGATTTGTCCACCTCTAGAAATTTCATAACTAATTGCATCACGAATCACCTCTTCGCTAAAGCGAATTACCTGGGTGTCTATTGGATGGCGGTTGGGAGGAGGCGTTGTAATTACTGATAAATCACGAGCTGCCATTAAGCTAAACTGTAATGTTCTAGGAATAGGAGTAGCCGTTAAGGTAAGGGTATCTACATGTTCCTTTATTGTTTTTAATTTGTCTTTTACAGCCACTCCAAATTTTTGCTCTTCATCTATTACAAGCAATCCTAAATCCTTAAATTTAATTTTTTTGTTAGTTAGTTGGTGTGTTCCAATAATAATATCTACACTTCCGTCATTAATACCCTCTATGGCTTCATTTCTTTGTTTGGTAGTTCTAAAACGATTCAAATAATCTATCTTAACAGGGAAATTTTCTAGTCGTTTGGTAAATGTTTTATAATGTTGAAATGCTAAAATGGTAGTTGGAACCAGAATAGCTACTTGCTTTCCGTTGTCAACAGCTTTAAAGGCAGCTCTAATGGCAATTTCTGTTTTTCCAAAACCAACATCTCCACAAACCAATCTATCCATGGGTTGTTCTTTTTCCATGTCTGCCTTTACATCTTGTGTAGCTGTAAATTGATCTGGAGTATCTTCATAAATAAAACTTGCTTCAAGTTCATGTTGTATATGAGTGTCTGGTCCAAAAGCTACTCCTTTTTGCATTCTTCTTTTTGCATATAATTTGATTAAATTATAAGCGATTTCCTTAACGCGTTTTTTAGTTTTTTGTTTTATTTTCTTCCAGGCACCAGAGCCTAATTTATATATTTTTGGAGCTTTTCCATCTTTTCCGCTAAATTTAGAAATCTTATGCAACGAGTGAATACTTACATATAAAATATCACGATCACCATAGATTAATTTAATTGCTTCTTGCTTTTTACCTTCTACATCAATTTTTTGTAGTCCACCAAATTTTCCAATCCCATGATCCATATGTGTCACATAATCTCCAATATCAAGATTATTTAGCTCTTTTAAAGTGATGGATTGTTTTTTTGCATAGCCGTTTTTTAAACGAAATTTATGGTAACGCTCAAAGATTTGATGATCTGTATAACAAACAATTTTTTCGTCTAAATCAATAAAACCTTGATAAAGAGAAAATACAATTGTTTGATAATGAACTTCTTCTTTTGCATCTTCAAAAATATCGTGAAATCGCTGTGCTTGTTGTTCGTTGGCACAGAAAATATAATTGGTAAACCCTTTTGTATGATAGTCGTTTAAGTTTTCAATTAATAAATTAAACTGTTTATTAAATGACGGTTGAGCTTTTGTGATAAAATCAATGATGGGTTGATTTCCATGAGTGTAACTTTCTAAGCTAGCCACGGTAAATTCAGACAGCTGATTTTTTATAAAATCACCGTTGCAGAATAAATCAGCTGGTCTTGAATGGCTTAATTCTTTAGATAATTCACTAAATACATCTTCTGCTTTAGCAAATAATTTATCTAATTTTCCAATTAATAAATCGTTGTTTTTAGTAAAAATGACTGTCTTTGAAGAAATATATTTTAGAAAACTTTCTCGCTTCTCTTGAAGCGTTTTGTTTTCAACATTAGGCATAATACTTGCTTTTCGGAGTTTTTCTTTAGAAAGTTGAGTTTCTATATCAAAAGTTCTAATACTGTCTACCTCGTCGCCAAAAAACTCAATACGATATGGTGCATCATTTGAAAATGAAAAAACATCTATGATACCTCCACGAACAGAGAAATCTCCAGGCTCTGTAACAAAATCTACACGGTTAAAGTTATATTCAAATAACACTTCATTCACAAAATCTAGTGAAACATTTTCTGTTACAGATAGTTTAAGCGTGTTTCTCTCTAACTCTTTTTTTGTTACTACTTTCTCAAATAATGCTTCAGGGTAGGTAACAATTACAGTCGGTTTTTTTCGAGAATTAATACGATTTAAAACCTCAGAACGCAAGAGAACATTTGCATTGTCGGTCTCGTCAATTTGATAGGGCCTTCGGTAAGACCCAGGGTAGAATAACACATTTTTGTCTCCTAATAATTGCTCTAAATCGTTTAATAGATAAGCTGCTTCTTCTTTATCATTTAAAATAAGTAGGTAGGTTTTGTCAACTTTTTTAAAAGTTTCTGAAATAACAAAGGACAACGAAGATCCAACCATATTCGTAATTTGAAAATGGTTTTGATCTCGTTGTATTTGAGTTAAAATCTGTGTAACTTTAGCAGATTTTTGATACTGATTAACAATTTCTTGTTTGCCCAACGAATTAAAAATTTCAGCAAAGATACTAGCTTGGAAAATAATTTATTGTTAAAAACTAAAATTTTAAATTAAGACAATTATAATTTCTTACTTTTGTTTTCATAAAAAATTTTTTCACACCCCTCTAATAATGAAAAAAATACTTTTTACAGCAATATTACTATCTTGTTTTGTTCTTGCTAAATCTCAGAATTATGATAATAAGTGGGTCATTGGAATAAGTGGATCTTTTGTGATATTTGATAATAATTCACTTGGGGGGTCTTATAATTCTCAATTACCAAAAATTAATATTTCTAGATATTTATTTTCTGGGTTTAGTTTAGATGGAGCTGCTACTTTAAGCGGAATAGGCGATATAGACGGCTTGTTAAGTAATAACTTTAGTTATAATTCTTTAGATGGCTATTTGAGGTATGATTTTAACTTATCTGATAATAACCTAGTTCCCTTCATAGCAATTGGTGCAAGTTTTATAGGAGCTCCATCTACAAAAGAAAATGCAAATGCAACCTCTACCCTAAATATTGCTTTTGGGGGCACTTTTTGGGTTACTCATCATTGGGGTTTAAATGCGCAAATGATTTACAAGATTTCGCCACAAGAATTTAGGAGTATGGTAAATCACACACAATTAACAGCTGGGTTAGTGTACAGTTTTCGTCCAAGAATTCTTGTTCGTAGACTTTGGAATAGGAGATAAGGTAGCTTATTGCTTTTTTCTTTTTGGAATATTCCAGCTAAATCCAGCAGCTAAATAATTCATCTTATAATTTAAACCAGTTCCAAAAGAGACATCTAATTGCAGATTGTTCTGAACCAGATAAGCAATACCTGTGTCGAAACTTGATGCATGATTATCAAACTCTATAAACTCGCCATAAGGCTCCACATAAAAACTCCATTTTTCTGATAAAGAAAATCCAAGTGCCATGGAATACGTTAAATTTCCATTTCCATTTCCAAAGTTATCATAACCAACATTATAACCAATCCCTATTTTTTCAGAAATTGAATGCGAAATGGATAATTTATTAATAGTTCCCAATTTGTCATTTGTTAATTCACTCTTTGCAGTTGGAATAATTACATGAGATAAAAAGGCAATCTCAGTATTTACATCTTCTTTTTTAAACAGCTGAATCTTAGTTCCTATCTGAAGATCACTAACTCCATTGTTTATTTGAGAAGATCTATTTAATCTAGTAGTTTCATATTCTGTTAACAAACGTAATTCAAATATTTTTGAGATTCCATAACGCCATAAAATAGAGGGATGGGTATTTGCTTGAATCTTTCCAGATTTCTGGAATAAAACCCCAGCTTCAATTTGTAGACTATGTAAAGGAACTATAGAGGAAGCCTCTGTTTGATCTGGTCTGTCTGTAATGATTTGCTGTGCAGAAATTGTTCCTATTGAAAATAATAGTACTAGTGTGCAAATCTTTTTGAGTGAATTCATGTTAAATTATATGATTTTTTTTGTAAATATAAAATAATTTTTAGACATGTCTAAAAATAACATATATTTGTGTGATTATTTTCAATAAAAATGTTTACACTTTCTGAAGAAAATTATTTGAAAGCTATATACCATTTGGAAGCTTTTTCTGGAAAAGGAATTAGCACAAATGCAATTGCGGAAAAAGTTGATGCAAAAGCTTCTTCTGTTACAGATATGGTCAAAAAATTAGCAGACAAAGAAGTGTTGTTTTATAAGAAGTATCGAGGAGTAACTTTATCTGATTTAGGAAATAAAATTGCAATTAGTGTTATAAGAAAACACCGTTTATGGGAGCTGTTTTTAGTAGAAAAACTTAATTTTTCATGGGATGAGGTTCATGATGTAGCTGAACAACTAGAACATATAAAATCTCCAAAACTTATTAATGAGTTAGATGCCTTTTTAGGGTTTCCAAAAAAAGATCCTCACGGAGATCCAATACCAGACAAAGAAGGTAAATTCCAAAAAATTGAAAAGCAATTGTTATCAACTTTAGAAGTAAACCAATTTGGAATTTGTGTTGGAGTCAGTGATTCTTCCTCAGAGTTTTTAAAATACTTAGATAATAACAACATTTCCTTAGGAAAAAAAATAGCTGTTCTTTCTAAAGAACCTTTTGATGGCTCATTAACAATTTTAATTAACACGAAAAAAATTACTATTTCTAAAAAAATCTCTAATAATATTTATATACAATCATGAGTACATTTGATCAGTTAGTTGAATTTGGGAAAGAACATCCTATTTTATCAGCACTTTACGCTTCTTTATTTACATGGGCCTTAACAGCCTTAGGAGCCGGCTTGGTTTTCTTTTTTAAGAAAATGAACAGAGCTGTTTTAGACGGAATGTTAGGCTTTACAGGAGGTGTAATGGTAGCAGCAAGTTTCTGGAGTTTGCTTGCTCCAGCAATTGAAAACAGCCCTGGAGAAGGTTTTATGAGAGTATTGCCATCAGCAATTGGTTTTGCTTTAGGTGCTTTGGCCTTGTTTGGAATGGATAAAATTCTGCCTCACTTACATATTAATTTTAAAGAGTCTGAAGCAGAAGGGGTAAAAACAAGCTGGCATAAAACCACCTTATTAGTACTTGCAATTACGTTGCATAATATCCCTGAAGGGCTGGCTGTTGGAGTTTTATTTGGAGCAGCTTCTACTTTAGTTGGAGCAGAACAAACTGAAATGATTATTGCAGCTATTTCGTTGGCAATAGGGATTGGAATTCAGAACTTCCCTGAAGGTTTTGCAGTAGCAATGCCTTTAAGAAGACAAGGTGTAAGTAGATTAAAAAGTTTTTGGTATGGCCAACTATCTGCTGTTGTTGAGCCAGTAGCTGCAGTTGTTGGTGCAGTAGCCGTTTCTTTTTTTACTCCAATTTTACCTTATGCCTTAGCTTTTGCAGCAGGAGCAATGATTTTTGTAGTAGTTGAAGAGGTAATTCCTGAAACACAAAGAGATAAATACACAGACATAGCCACACTAGGCTTTATAGGCGGTTTTATTGTAATGATGTCTTTAGACGTTGGTTTGGGATAAAAATCAATAATTATAAAGTAAAAGCCAAACAGATTCTGTTTGGCTTTTTGTATTTTGCAACAAAATATTTTAGTGAAGCAAGAATCTACTTTTCAAATTTACAATGCCTCAGCAGGTAGTGGAAAGACTTTTACTTTGGTTAAAGAGTACTTAAAAATAGTACTGATTAGTACTGATGATTTTATTTTCCAAAAAATTTTAGCGATTACTTTTACCAACAAAGCAGCTGCAGAAATGAAGCAGCGTGTTTTAACTAGTTTGAAAGAGTTTTCTGAAGGTAAAAAGACACCTATTTTCTCAATTTTACAACAAGAAACAGGTTTTGAAACTAGTGTAATTCAAAAGAAAAGTAAAAAAATTTTACAGCTAATTCTTCAAAACTACGCTGCTTTTTATATTACCACAATAGATAGTTTTACGCATAAAATTATTAAGAGTTTCGCTTTTGATTTAGGCTTGAGTCAGAATTTTGAGGTAGAAATGAATGCCACAGATTTATTAGATCAAGCAGTAGAGGTTTTAATTTCTAGAATAGGAGTTCATAAAGAATTAACTCAGGTTTTAATTGAGTATTCTTTAGAGAAGTCAGATGATGATAAATCTTGGGATATCTCTAGAGATTTATCTGAGTTTTCAAGAATTCTTTTAAACGAAGAAGATATTACTCATTTTAGAAGGTTAAGTGAAAAAACCCTGCAAGATTTTAAATCTTTGCAACAAAAACTAAATGCCCATCAAAAGGATGTAATTGCTTCAATGATAGCTATTGGAGAAGAAGCATTACAGATCATTAATCAAAAACAATTAGATGTTAAAGATTTTTATAGATCAATGCTTCCAAATCATTTTTTATCGCTGACTAAAAAGCCAGAAAGCACAAAGTTTTTCGATCAAAGTACTCTGAAAAAAAGAATTGAGGATAGAGAGTTGTATTCAAAATCTACATCAGAAGATATCGTTTCTTCTATTGAAGAAGTTTTGCCAAAAATTTTAAAATTATATCAAGACTCAGAGCTGCTTTATCAACAATTATTACAAACTAAATTAGTCTTAAAAAGTATTATTCCTTTAGCGGTCTTAAACAATATTAATCTAGAATTAACTAGCATTAAAGAAGATAACAATATCCGTTTAAATGCAGAATTTAATCAATTAATTTCAGACAATATTCAAGATCAACCAGCTCCATTTATTTATGAGAGAATAGGTCAGAAATTTATGCATTATTTTATTGATGAAATGCAGGACACCTCTGTTTTACAGTGGAAAAACCTAATTCCATTAATAGACAATTCATTAGCGCAAGAAAATACTAGTTTATTATTAGTTGGAGATGCAAAGCAGGCAATCTATAGATGGCGTGGTGGAAAAGCAGCTCAATTTATTGAATTAGGATCAGAAAATGAAGCAGCTAAAAATCCTTTTTTAATTCAAAAAAAGGTACAAGAATTAGGGGTTAATTATAGAAGTTACAGTGAAATCATACAGTTTAATAATTCTTTTTTTAAACATGTCTCTCAGTTTTTGCAAAACCCGTCGTATTCAAATTTATTTCTACACAACTCTGGTCAAGAAGAAAACGAACTCAAGGGAGGCTCTGTGTCGGTTTCTTTTTTAGAGAAACTAAGGGATAAAGAAGAAGATGAATTAAAGTATGCGAAGAAAGTATATCAAATCATTCAACAGTTAGATTCCGAAGTTTCTTTAGGAGCTGTTTGTGTATTGGTTAGAAAACGAAGCGAAGGTGTTATTGTTGCTAATTATTTATCTGAGAATAATTTAGAAATTGTTTCCTCAGAAACCTTATTGCTTAGTACCAGTGAAAAAGTAAATTTTATCATCAATTTTTTAAAATACACGCTTCAGTCAAATGATAAAGAGAGCTTATTAGAGGTTTTGTATTTTTTACATAAGCATCTCAATAGTTCAATTGAAAGACATGCTTTTTTTACGGATTTTATAAAGTTAGAATTACATGAGGTTCTAGAATTACTAAAAGAGTACAACTGTAATTTTGATATCATCTCGTATCATCAATCACCTTTTTATGAAAAAATAGAGCAAATCATTAGATCGTTTCATTTGCAAGATACAACAGATGCCTATGTTCAGTTTTTTTTAGATGAAGTCTTGGCCCAACAGCAAAAAGAGTCTAGCATTCAGGATTTTTTAGATTTCTGGGAACATAAAAAAGAATCGCTAAGCGTTGTAACTTCAGAGAACCCAAATGCAATAAAGATTATGACGATTCACAAATCTAAAGGATTAGAGTTTCCTATTGTAATTTTCCCCTGTGATTTAAATATATATCAAGACATTAAACCAAAAGCATGGTTAGCCACTAATAGTGATGATTTTCCAGCTATGATGGTTTCCTTAAATAAAGAAATACAATATGCTACTAATAAGGGAAAAGAAATCTATGATGAAAGAAGAGCAGCACTAGAATTAGATAGCTTTAATCTACTATACGTTGCGCTAACAAGAGCCGCTGAGCAATTATATATTATTACTGAAAAGAAGTTACTTAAATCCGGATTAGAAGATTTTAATTACTATTCAGGAATTTTCATCTCTTTTTTGAAAGAAAATAATTTATGGGATGAAGGTAAAAATGAATATATTTTTGGAGCTGTAAATAAAAAAGTGATGACCTACGCTAAAGAAGCTTCTAGTCAGATACAAGAAACTTTCATTAGTACACCCTGGAAAAATCATCAAATTAGATTATTAGCAAATTCATCAATATTTTGGGGAACAACAAGAGGTGAGGCAAAAGAATATGGTACTTTAATTCATAAAATATTATCTGAGATTTCAACCAAAGATGATGTTGTTAAAGTTTTGGAGAAATATTACCAACAAGGAGAGTTAGATTTGGTAGAAAAAGATCTAATACAGCAGCGGATTTTGAAAATTATTATGCATCCTAAACTGCAAAAGTATTATTCAGAAGATGTTACCATATATAATGAAAGAGAAATTGTTTATGACCATCAGATAGTAATTCCAGATAGATTGGTTTTTGACCATGAGAATAAGGTAACGATTATAGATTATAAAACCGGAATTTCAAAAGAAGAGCATCGTTTTCAATTAGAAAACTATGCAAGAGTTTTAGAATCATTAAAATACACGGTTCTTAAGAAGGTACTTGTTTACAGTAATGAAACAGTATCTGTAGAGGAATTTTAAAGTATTTTTACAACTTTAAGTAAAATAAAGAATTTATATAAATATGTACGGAGCAATAAAAGATCATTTAAAAAAAGAGATAGCAGAAATTAAAGAGGCTGGTCTGTTTAAGTCTGAGCGTATTATTACATCGTCTCAAGATGCAGTTATTAAAATCTCTACAGGACAGGAGGTTATTAACTTTTGCGCTAATAATTACTTAGGTTTGTCAAATAATCCAGAGGTTATTCAAGCCGCAAAAGACACTATGGATACTCATGGTTTTGGAGTTTCATCGGTAAGGTTTATTTGTGGAACTCAAGACATTCATAAAGAATTAGAATCTAAAATTGCTGAATTTTATCAAACTGAAGATACTATTTTGTATGCTGCAGCTTTTGATGCCAATGGAGGTGTTTTTGAGCCTTTATTATCAAAAGAAGATGCAATTATTTCCGATAGTTTAAATCACGCTTCCATTATAGACGGAGTTCGTTTGTGCAAAGCATCTAGATATCGTTATGATAATAACAATATGGAAGCATTAGAAGCCCAATTAATTGAGGCCACAAAAAATGAGCATCGTTTTAAAATTATTGTCACAGATGGTGTTTTCTCAATGGATGGTATTGTAGCCAAACTAGATGAAATTTGTGATTTAGCAGACAAGTATGATGCATTGGTGATGATAGATGAATGTCATGCTACTGGTTTTATTGGGGCAACAGGGCGTGGTACTTTAGAATTAAAAAATGTATTAGGAAGAATAGATATTATTACAGGAACCCTAGGAAAAGCTTTGGGAGGGGCTATGGGTGGTTACACTACTGGTAAAAAGGAAATTATTGAAGTTTTGCGTCAAAGATCTAGACCTTATTTATTTTCAAATTCATTAGCACCTGCTATTGTAGGAGCATCGTTAAAAGTTTTTGAGATTATATCTGATGATACCTCCTTAAGAGACAAACTAGAATGGAATACCAATTACTTTAGAGAAAAAATGGCAATAGCAGGCTTTGATTTAGTTGGTGCAGATGCTGCAATAGTTCCAGTAATGCTTTATGATGCTAAGTTATCTCAGGTAATGGCAAACAAGCTTTTGGAAGAAGGTATTTACGTTATTGGTTTCTTTTTTCCTGTTGTACCTAAAGAAAAAGCAAGAATTAGAGTTCAATTATCAGCAGCACATTCAAAAGAACATTTAGACAAAGCAATTGCCTCATTTATTAAAATTGGAAAAGAGTTAGGGGTTATTTAAATTAATAAAAACAGGTATTTTGTCTATTTTTTTTGGTAAGTAAGTCAAAAAAATTACTTTTGTAGCTTAAACAATTTTAAAAATTAATATTATGAAGGGATTAAAATTAGGAATTATCACAATACTTACTATAGTGTTTGTTGGTAATGTTAGCGCACAAGATTCAAAGGGTCAGTGGGCAATTAGTGCAGGTGTAAACATTATAGATGTAAGAGGTGGAGATGATTTCTCCAGTAGATTTAACGATTATCTTGGCAATTCAGATTGGAATTGGGCCAACAGTCCATTATCTAGAATTACTGCAGAAACATATTTAAGTGAGGCTTTAACACTTCAAATAGCAGGTTCTTTAAATAAATTGGACAATGGTTTTGACGACGTAATGCATTCTTCATTTGATGTAAATGTTAAGTATGGTTTAGATGCTGTAGTTTCAAAGGTTTTTGGAAAATCTACAAAATATTTTAGTCCATTTGTATACTTAGGAGCAGGGTATACCTCCCTTAAAGGAATTGGAGGAGAAGCAATGCTTAACTATGGTTTTGGCGTTAACTGTTGGTTTACAGACACTGTAGGAGTTGTTTACCAGGCAGGAACAAAAGAACAATTATCAGATGTAGTACCATCTCATTATCAGCATTCTATTGGGTTTGTTTTTATGTTAAGTAAATAAGTATCTAAATAATACTGCAAAATAAAACGTATATTTACTATAATTTCTGTATTTTTTCTTTGTAATTAACAGGGAAGAAGTTATTTTTGCAAAACAATTTAAGAAAAAATTAATTTAAATTCATAATAATGAAAAGAATACAATTAGCTGTAATAGCTTTGTTTACGTTGATAACAGTTAGCAATGTAAGCGCTCAAGACTCTAACAACCCTTGGGCTGTTACAATAGGTGTTAATGCTGTTGATACTAGAGAAGGTTCTGATTTCTCTTCTAGAATTAACGATCATTTAGGTACTGGAGACTGGAATTTTTTACCAACAATCTCTAGAATTACTGTAGAAAGATACCTAAACGATGGTTTTACACTTCAGTTAGCAGGTTCCGTAAATAAAATTACAAAAGTATTTAGAAGCGAGGATGCTAATTTAATACACACTTCTTTTGATGCAAACCTTAAATATGGTTTGGACGGCTTAATTGCAAAGATTTTTGGAAACTCTACTCAATACTTTAGTCCTTTTGTTTATTTAGGAGGTGGTTACACTTCTTTAGACAGCGAAGGTGAAGCAATGTTTAATTACGGGTTTGGAATAAACTTTTGGGTATCTGAAACTGTTGGCCTTGTATACCAAACTGGTACTAAGGAGTCTTTTAAAGACATAGTTCCATCTCACTACCAACATTCTTTAGGATTAGTTGTGAAGTTTGGAGGAACTGATACAGACGGTGATGGAATTTATGATAAATATGATTCATGTCCTGAAGTAGCAGGATTAAAAGAATTTAACGGTTGTCCAGATTCAGATGGTGATGGAATTATTGACGGTGAAGATGCTTGTCCTAGCGTAGCAGGATTAGCTACCTTAAATGGTTGTCCTGATGCAGATGCAGATGGTATTGCAGATAAAGACGATATGTGTCCTAACGCTAAAGGAACAAAAGCTAACAACGGATGTCCTGATACAGACGGAGATGGTATTGTAGACAAAGATGATAAATGTGCTACAGTAGCAGGTCCTAAAGCTAACGGAGGATGTCCTTGGCCAGATACAGACGGAGACGGTGTGTTAGATAAAGACGATAACTGTAAAAACGAAGTTGGTCCAGCATCTAATAATGGATGTCCAGAGCCAGTTATTACAAAAGTTGCTGAGAAAGAAATGGGAGAGTTTGCAAAAACAATTTTATTTAATTCTGGAAGAGCTACTTTTAAAGCAGGTATTTCTGATAAATTAGACGGAATTGTTAAAATTATGCAAGAGTTTTCTAAAGCTACTTTTTTAATTGAAGGGCATTCTGATAGTACTGGAAGAGCAGAGTCTAACCAAGTATTATCTGCTAAAAGAGCAGCTGCTGTAAAAGATTACTTAGTTCAAAATGGAGTTGATGCTTCTAGATTAGATTCTAAAGGTTATGGAGAAGAAAATCCTATTGATACTAATAAAACAAGAGCTGGTAGAGCTAACAACAGAAGAGTTGAAATTAAAGTTACCAACGAGTAATATTTACTATAAATTAGATTAAAAGCCTCATCGAAAGATGAGGCTTTTTTTTTGAACTTTTTTACAAACATTATATTTAAAAAACTTTTGAACGTCAGGTAAATAATTTACCTTTGCAGCCTAAAATAAGAGTGTTTTTTAGCTCTTCATAAGAAATTAATTTAAAGTAAGAACAATGTCTACAATAACAGGTAAAGTATCTCAAATTATAGGTCCAGTAATTGATGTTGAGTTTAACACAGAATCTGCTGAACTTCCAAATATTTATGATTCATTAGAAATTAAAAAAACTGATGGTTCTATTTTAATTTTAGAAGTTCAACAACATATTGGAGAAGATACTGTTCGTACAATTTCTATGGATGCAACCGATGGATTACAAAGAGGGCAAGAAGTTGTTGCTACTGGTAATCCAATTCAGATGCCAATTGGTGGAGATATTTATGGAAGGTTATTTAATGTAACTGGTGATGCTATTGATGGTCTTGGAAACTTACCTAAAGAAGGTAAAGATGGTCTTCCAATTCACAGATCAGCTCCAAAGTTTGAAGATCTTTCTACTTCTACGGAAGTATTATTTACAGGAATTAAAGTAATTGACTTAATTGAGCCGTATTCTAAAGGAGGTAAGATTGGATTATTTGGTGGAGCCGGTGTAGGTAAAACGGTATTAATTCAGGAGTTAATTAATAATATAGCAAAAGGGCACGGTGGTCTTTCAGTATTTGCAGGAGTAGGAGAAAGAACGCGTGAAGGGAATGACTTATTAAGAGAGATGTTAGAATCTGGAATTATCAAATATGGAGATGATTTTATGCATTCTATGGAAGAAGGAGGATGGGACTTATCTAAAGTAGACAAGGCCGGGATGAAAGACTCCAAGGCAACATTTGTTTTTGGACAAATGAATGAGCCTCCTGGAGCTCGTGCTAGAGTTGCATTATCTGGTTTAACTATTGCAGAATATTTTCGTGATGGTGCTGGAGAAGCACAAGGAAAAGATGTATTATTTTTTGTAGATAATATTTTCCGTTTCACACAAGCAGGTTCTGAAGTATCTGCACTCCTTGGGCGTATGCCATCTGCGGTAGGATACCAACCAACATTAGCTACAGAGATGGGAGCAATGCAAGAACGTATTACCTCTACAAAAAAAGGATCTATTACATCTGTACAGGCAGTTTATGTTCCTGCAGATGATTTAACAGATCCAGCACCAGCAACAACATTTGCTCACTTAGATGCAACAACTGTTTTATCTCGTAAAATTGCAGAGCTAGGAATTTATCCAGCAGTAGATCCATTAGATTCTACTTCTAGAATTTTAACAGCAGATATTTTAGGAGATGAGCATTATGACTGTGCTCAAAAAGTAAAAGAGTTATTACAACGATATAAAGAACTACAAGATATTATTGCAATTTTAGGAATGGAAGAATTGTCTGAAGAAGACAAGCTAGCTGTATCTAGAGCAAGACGTGTACAACGTTTCTTATCTCAACCGTTTCATGTTGCAGAGCAATTTACAGGGATTCCTGGAGTTTTGGTAGACATTAAAGAAACCATCAAAGGATTTAATATGATTATGGATGGTGAGTTAGATAGATTGCCTGAGGCTGCTTTTAACCTAAAAGGAACTATCGAAGAAGCTATTGAAGCCGGAGATAAAATGTTAGCTGAAGCATAATTAAATAAAAACCTATGCATTTAGAAATAGTATCACCTGAAGCTGTCTTATTTTCCTCTCATGTAGATTCTATATCTGTACCCGGTACAGATGGCGAATTTCAAATGTTAAACAATCATGCAGCTGTAGTATCTACCTTAAAAGAAGGAACTATAAAAATTCATGTACATACTCAAGAACATTTAGTTTTAGATGACTTGCATGGAAAGATCGTATCTCATGCAGATGATGCTAAAGTTTTAACGGTAGCCATTACATCTGGTACTATTGAATTAAAAGATAACAAAGCAATTATTTTAGTAGACTAAATAAACTTAATTGCATACAAATACATACAACTCCTGAATGCAAAGCATTCAGGAGTTTTTGGTTTTTTAGCTACACTAGTTACCAGTTACCCTTACATTGTCTATTTGAAAGGTGGTGGTAATGCCGTTAGCTGCACCTTGGTATTTAAAAGCTACATGAAATGTACCTGTTAAACAAGAAATATTAATAGCGCCAGAGCCTATAAAATTATTGTATCCATTAGAGGGGCCTTCAGATAAAACAGCATCTAGCTGTATCCAAGTTGCTGTTGTTAGATCACCATTAAAATCTGATGATATATAGGTAGTAAGGGCAGGCCCATTATCATAGCCTGTGTTGGTTTCAAATGTTATTTCTTCATCTGTTGTGGTGTCTAAATTTATTTCTGGAGTTATGAGCCAAGCTTCTAGTGGAGATTCATTACTGTTATAGGCAGCTATTTGAACATAGCTGTTTCCACTAAAACTATTAGAAGAATAGACTGTGCTACCACCATGTACATTTATATTGGTCCAACCAGCGTTTGTAATAGCTGCAGTAGAAGTTATGTCTTCAAAATCTTCTTCAAATAAAATAATATTTCCACCAACAGCCTCATCTCCGCAATCCAATACAGGAGGGTCACATCTTTCAACATTGGTAAACTCAAGTTTAGAGGGTGTATTTGCAATAACAACTAAAAATTCAGCTCTGTAGTCTTTAGATAAGACAGCTGTAAATATTCCTTTACCAGATGGCACAACATTAGATTTAAAGCTGGCAAATGTACTGGTCTGTAATTGAATTGTTTTTTCTGTATCACATTCTAAAATAGTTCTAAAGCCATCAAACTCATCATTAGGTTCACCAGCAAAGGTTTTATTTAAATCAGATTTTAATATTTGTGCAGAAGACAATTGAATCATTGTATTTATATGTACTCCGTTGATATCGCTTAAAGAGATACTAGAAGGAATTATTGTTGCAACAGTTGCAGATCTAATAATATGATCTTTAATTGAAGTTGAAGGAATATCATCTACCCTGTCTCCATCTAAAACACCTAAGACATATTTACCAGCAACTCCATTCATTGGACTGGTATTATAAGAATTTTCTCCGTCATCATAGGAAACAGATAAGCCATCTAATTTCACATATACCTTTCTTCCAATATCATACGTTTCACTCAGCGATGTTTTGTTTAAAACAATTTCTATACCAGCTGTTGGGTTCTCTGCTTTGTCTTGAATAATTAATTTTTTATAAAAGTTTCCAGTTGCATCGCTAGAAACAACGTACCCTTCTACATAAGTAGGTGTATTTTCATTGACATTAAAAGTATATACTAAGTTTTCATTAGTATTAAATTCTTGTTTTAGGGCAGTCTTTATTGCGGTAATACTTGAGTTTGTAATAATATTAGGTTCTTCTATAGAAATGCTAGGAAGAGCAAAGTCGCCATCTTTAACGCATGAAGTAATGGAAAAGGCAATTATTATAAATGATAAAAAGCCGTAAAATTTAGATGTTTTCATAGGAGTGTATTTTTTTAAAAACTATAGTTAATATTTAAGAAGTAGGTAGTTCCTCTTCCAAACCAATATTTGTTACCAAAAACAGGAATTTCTAGGTCTTTATCTTCTTTTAGTTGTCTGTAATTAGCATTTCTACCTTGCTCAAAACCACCTGATTTATATGTTGTATTTAAGATATTTCCAATACTAGCAAAGAAACTTATGTATTGGTTTCCAGTTTTCCAAGATTTCCCTCCAATCATATTTACAACCATATAATTATCAAATCTTTCTTGTTGTAATAATTGTCTTGCAATATCTTCATTATAATCATTAAAAGGAATTCCGCCGTCATCTGCAAAATTTGAAGTTCTTGTTAACGGTGCAATGTCTATATATACATTGTCAAAAAAGTTTGCTGTAGCTCCTACAAACCAATACTCAGGATCTCTGTATTCAAAACCAACAGAATACGCAGTTTGTGGTCCTGCGGCCAATTTATAATTTTTAAGATGAGAGGTGCCAAAATCTTTACGTCCATCTATAAATCCAGCCTCTATAGATCTGTTATTGTTTTCTGTAGTTAGGTACAGGTTTGGGTTATTGTTAAAGGTGTACTGACCAAAATTACCAGCAGTCTTTAATTTAATAGTGGGTGTAACCTGTACTTCAATTCCTATTTCAGCACCAAAATGTTTTTTATCAATTCCAGATAATATCTCTTGAACAAATGCTGTATTATCTCCACCAATACCATCAGCAAAGAAAAAAGAGATTTCAGTTGCACCTTGTATTTTGGTATAGTAACCGGTTATTTTTGCTTGAACAATAGGACTTCTTATAATATAACTCACATCTGCAGAAAGTATTTTTTCACTTGTTAAATTTTCAACAGTAGTGTTATTTTCTCTAGAATTTGAAAAAGAGTTTCTTAAGTTAGGAGCCTTTGTTACATATCCAGCGTTTACATCAAATAAATGACGTCCAGTTAATTTATAAGTTAGCCCTCCTTTTATACCATAGTTCGTAAATGATAGTTTGTCAGATTTCCCCAGTGAATTATCAGGAAATCCTCCATTTTGAAATAATCCATCTCTTTGATGTGAGGTATTTGAGATAGTGGCAGCCAAATAAAAATCTACTTTATTGTATTTAAATTGCCCTTGAACAAAACCATCAATTATACTAGAATACAAATTAAAGTTGTATTTAAATGGTTCTCCAACTCTAACAATATGTAAAGGATCTAATAAGTTATTTTGTTTTTCATCAAAAGAATCTGCAAAAGAATCTGCATCCAAATATCCTGTTCCACCCAAAAAATCTATAATTTCCGCAAAATTTTTAGAGCTTAATTGAGTGTATTGAACTCTTGTATTTAATGTGATATTTTCTGAAATATCTTTATTTAAGATGGTGTTTGCGGTAAACTGAATATCATCATTTCTATCTTCATATAGTACATAAGATGAATTTCCGTTATTATTTGCGTTTAAATTGGCGTTGTATAAACTGTTCCAATTCAACTGACCATCATTAAGGAATCCTTGTTCAATTTCATATACATTGTTAACCCCTTGTCTTAAGCCATAACTAGGTAATTTTTGATAATAAGTAGGGTCTGGGTTAGAGGCGCCTAAGTTAACGATGTACGGATTTCCATTACCATCTAAGGCATCTCCATCTACTTTAGTTCCATTATTATCAATTCTACTATTTCCAATTTTACCAAATTGATAAGAAAGGTTTGTGTTTAAAGTGGTGTTTTCATCTATATTCCAATAATGATGTAACATAAAAATTGGTTCTGCAACTTCTTTTACTCGAGAGTTTCTAATTTTTCCATTTTGAGATCCCCAATAAGAATTGTATTTAATTCCTTTTAAATCAAAAACTTCTTGAGTTTGAGGAGCAGACTTTCCTCTTTTGTTAAATGCTGTGATGGAGGTAAAACTTAAACTGTGGTTGTTATTAATCTTCTTTTCTATAGAAGTAAAAAGTGAGTTAGCATTGTACATAGTGCCGTTTACATATCCTTCATTTCCTACTCTTTTACTTGCCGCTATTGTATACCCCCAACCATTTTTAGAGACTCCAGAAGAATAGGTTGCCATAGCTCTATGTATGTAACTTCTATTAGAAGATGCATATGAAATGCGTGTTCCTTTTCTTTGTTCAGAAGATCTTACATTAATATTAGTTACACCTAAAATACCACCAAAGGTTGCATCAGAGGGTCTAAGACCTGAGCTAAACTCCTGATTTCTTAACACGTCATTTAAGCCTCCCCAATTACTCCATTGTGGTCTTCCATTTAAGACCTTGTTCATTTCTATTCCATTGATAAGTACTTTACCATTTTCTGAATCTAAACCTCTAACTCTAAAAAAAGAAGAACTAAACTCAAAGGCGGCTGTTCTTAAATAAATATCTTTGGAAGATTGAAGCAATCCTGAAATATTATCAGCGCTGTTTGCATCGTCATTTAACTCATCGTCTGTGAGTGTGATGGTGCTAAAATCTTCTTCTCCATAAATAGTTGGGTACAAGAAAATAATCCCTAAATCGATTGTTGTACCAATTAAATCTAATTGAAAATTTTGAGTTTCATATCCAGGTAAATTTAATTCTAAGATAGTATTACCATTACCAAGTTTTTTTAAGATAAAAACTCCAAGATCATTGGTCTCTAGTAATTGAGTAGAATTATTTTTAATTGTTATGGAAACATTTTTTAGCGGTTTTTCAGAATTATAATCTACAACAATACCTTTTACAATATTTTGTGCATTTATTGCTTTCACCAATAGCAATAGCAATGCCATCGGAATCATAAACTTTTTCATAAAACATTTTTTAGCGGTTTTTTTTAATAAATTTAATAAATTTATTGTTTTCGACCTTAAGAAATTGTTAAAATAATGAGATCTGATTATTGATAGCTATTTTGTTTTATATGTTTGTGTTAAAAAAAAGATGAAAAAATATGTAGTATTAATTCTTATTGTACACCTACCTTTTATTGCTTTTTCTCAAAAAAATGAAAAAAAATATGCTATCAGAACGGTTGCTTTTTACAATTTAGAAAATTTATTTGATACAATAAATGAGGTAGCTAAGAATGATGAAGCAAGTCCTATTATGGAACTAAAAGGAAATAAATCTATAGTTTATTGGGATAAAATTGACAAATTAGCATCTGTTATTGCTCAAATTGGTGAAGAAACAGCAAAAACAAGTCCTGCTATTTTAGGAGTTTCTGAAGTTGAAAACCTCTCGGTTTTAGAAGATTTAGTAAAATCTAAATACATAAAGGGAAAAAATTATGAAATTATACATTACGAGTCTCCAGATAAAAGAGGAATAGATGTTGCACTACTTTACCAAAAAAAATATTTCACCCCTATTTTTCACCAATCTTTTAATCCTAATATTTATAGAAATAACAGAAAAGTATATACCAGAGACCAACTGTTAGTTACTGGGTATTTAGATGATGAATTAATTCATGTTATTGTAAATCATTGGCCATCTAGAAGTGGTGGCGAAATAAAAAGTAGGCCTTTAAGAGAGAAGGCAGCTTATCAAAACACAAAGATTATTGAGCAAGTAAGAGCGATGGATCTAAACGCTAAAATAATTATTATGGGAGATTTTAATGACGATCCAATAAACACCAGTTTTAAAAATGTTTTAAAGACAAAAAGTGATAAGAAAAAAGTTACCAAAAATGATATTTACAATCCTTATGAAGATATGTTTCAAAAAGGGTTAAATACACTGGGTTTTAGAGATAATATTAATTTATTTGACCAACTATTAATTACCTCTCCTCTTTTAGATAATGGAGAAAAAGATTTCTCTTCCTATAAAATGTACAAAGCAATGATTTTTAACAAACGTTTTTTAACCAACAAGAGAGGGCGTTATAAAGGCTATCCTCTCAGAAGTTTTTCTTTTGGCAAGTATACAGGAGGTTATAGTGATCATTACCCGGTGTATATGTACTTAATTAAAGAGCAATAATTTGTATTATTTTAAGTAGAAAAAATAGTTCTCTACAAAGGCTTTTTAATGTCTTTTAAAAGAAGTTGCAAAGAAGTTCTGCCATTCCATTCATTTTCATCTAAACTATAGGCAATATCAAAATTGTTTTGAATAAATTTCATTTTATCGCCCAAACCAAAACCAATGGCATTGTAGGTTTTTTTATCAGCTCCGTAGATAATATTTAATTTTAAGTGGCTTTTGTCTGCCCCAACGGTTTTTCCGTAGCCATTGTCTCTTACAGCAGTAGTGCTAAACACCGGCTTCATATTTTGTGGGCCAAAGGGCCCCATTTGTTGAAGTATTCTAAAGAATTTTGGGCTTATATCAGACAATTCTAGACTCGCATCTATGGTAATTTCAGGAATTAATAACTCTCTATCAATAGTATCTTTAACAACTTCTTCAAATTTATTTTTAAAAGCAGTATACATCTCAGGGTCTAATGTTAAACCAGCAGCATATTTATGACCGCCAAACTGTTCTATAAACTCTGAGCATTGTTCCAGTGCTTCATAGACATCAAAGCCTTTCACAGATCTAGCGGAAGCCGCTAACTTATTGCCGCTTTTAGTAAAAACCAATGTGGGTCTATAATAGGTTTCAATAAGGCGAGAAGCAACTATACCAATAACTCCTTTGTGCCATGTTTCGTTAAATACAACGCTTGTAAATTGTTCTTTTTCTTTGTTTTCTTCAATCTGAAGCAAGGCTTCTT
>Ga0233426_10000920_pt1 | contig 29002 bp, 17 predicted proteins | sample SI_118_April2016_6_FD_179875 | JGI IMG/M metagenome (GOLD analysis project Ga0233426, IMG submission 179875) | Seawater microbial communities from Saanich Inlet, British Columbia, Canada - SI_118_April2016_10_MG | ecosystem: Environmental > Aquatic > Marine > Inlet | place: Canada: British... | reverse complement strand
TCCATTGAAAATATCTCTTGTGTTGTACCTGGGTTCCATCCTAAAAATGAAAGCATATTGATAAACGCTTCTGAAATATATCCTCCCTCTCTATATCCTGAACTTGTTTCTTTTGTTTCAGGGTTAGTCCACTGAGTTGGGAAAACCGGGAATCCTAATCTGTCTCCATCTCTCTTACTTAATTTTCCATTTCCATCTGGTTTTAAAATTAATGGTAAATGTGCGAACTGTGGCATTTTATCCTCCCAACCTAGATATTTGTATAACAAAACGTGCAAGGGTGCAGATGGCAACCACTCTTCTCCTCTAATCACATGAGAAATTTTCATAGCATAATCATCTACCACATTGGCCAAATGATAAGTTGGCATTCCATCAGATTTGAAGATAACTTTATCGTCCATATGATTGGTGTTTACAACAACCCATCCTCTAATAATATCGTTTAGTTTTACCTCTTCATTCCTAGGCATTTTTATTCTGATAGCATAAGGATCTCCCGCTTCCAATCTCTTACTTACTTCATCTTCTGATAAAGCTAAAGAGTTTTGCATAGTAGTACGAGTAACAGCATTGTATTGTGGAGAAGGAACGCCAGCAGCTTTCATTCGCTCTCTCATTGCAGTTAGTTCCTCTGAAGTATCAAAAGCATAATAGGCAAAACCATTTTTTACCAATTGTTTTGCATAAGGTAAGTACATTGCTTTTCTTTCTGATTGCTTGTAAGGACCATACTCACCACCATCAACAACTGATTCATCTAATTCAATTCCACACCATTTTAGTGCATCAATTAAATACTCTTCAGCACCTTCTACAAATCTTGTTTGATCGGTGTCCTCAATACGCAATATCATTTTGCCTCCTTGATTTTTAGCAAAAAGGTAATTATATAGTGCTGTTCTAACTCCTCCAATATGTAATGGACCTGTCGGGCTTGGCGCAAATCTTACTCTTACTTCTGACATCTTTATTATTATTTTGAGTGGCAAAGATAGTGTTTATCTGATATAAGTAATTATATGCATATTAAAATTGTATTTTTGCAGCAATGAGAAGAAACACTACATCAGAATTGTTCAAAAAGCTGAATAATTTTATACGAAAATACTACAAAAATCAGCTGATTAAAGGAGGTATTTATAGTGTTGCAGTATTAATTATTTTCTTCCTTATTTTCTCAATTATTGAGCATTTTTCGAAAGCAGGAGTTGGTGTTAGAACTTTTTTCTTTTGGACATACATAATTATTAACCTGATTATTGCGGTAAAATATATTGTAATTCCACTTTTACATTTACTTCAATTAGGAGAAATAATCTCACATAAACAAGCGGCTAAAATCATTGGAAAACATTTCAATTCTGTTGATGATAAACTTACAAATATTTTAGAATTAACTGATGAGGAAAATTCAGATAATGATTTGATTATAGCTAGTATTGATCAAAAAATGGCAGATATTAAGCCTGTAAACTTCAATTCAGCTATTGATTTTAGAAGCAATAAAAAATATGTTAAATGGGTTTTGATTCCTATTCTAATTATTGGATTGTTCTTTGTTTCTGGGAAGCAATACATACTTACAGAAAGCTCTGCTCGAATTGTAAAACACAATACCTTTTTTGAGCCAAAAGCACCATTTAATTATCAGATAAATGAAGAATTAAAATGCATTCAATTTGAAGATTATTTACTAAAAATAAAAGTAAATGGAAATGAAATTCCATCAAAAGTAAAAATCGTAATAAATGATAACAGATTTAACCTAAAATCAAAAGGGAATAATGAATTTGAGTATTTGTTTAAACATGTAAATTCTGATATAGATTTTCATTTATTAGCAGGAGGATATAAGAGTAAATTATACACACTTAAAAGTTTATTGCAACCAAAAGTTGTAGCAATTCAAGTTTCAATAAACCATCCCAATTACACAAAGAAAAGTAAAGAGATTATTTTAAATAATGGTGATATTTTAGTAAGTGAGGGAAGTGTTGTAAATTGGAGTATCTCATTACAAAATACGACTAATTCATCTTTTGTATTAGATAAAAAAGAAGTCAAAATATCTAATAATGATAAACTCAAATTTCAGACTCAAATTCTAGAAAATTCTTCTTATCAAATTATTAGTAAAAACAATAATAACCTGATTGACACTCTTAACTATTCTATTAGAGTTATTAAAGATGAATATCCTCATATTTTGGTATCTCAAACATATGATACTTTAAATTCTCAATTTATTTTTAATGGGGAAGTAGAAGATGATTACTTACTTGAAAAATTAGAGTTTACATACAATATCAAATCCAAAGATAGTACTAATAATATATCTAAAAGTATTCAGACAAATAGAACTTCAAAAGAGGTATTTTTCTATACTTTTAATTTCAATAGTCTACTTTTAAATCCGGGTGATGAGGTTGATTATCATTTTAAGATTTGGGACAATGATGGAGTAAATGGTTCAAAATTTACAAAAAGTCAAAAATTTAAATTTATAGAAGCTAGTACAGATGATTTGATAAAAAAGAAAGATGCTGAAAATGAGAAAACAAAAAGTGGGTTAAATAAATCTATTTCGTTAGCAGAAGAAATTCAAAAAGAAATTGCTGAACTCAACAAAACAATTTTAGAAAAAAAGAAAATTGGCTGGGAGGAGAAACAAAAAGCTAAAGAAATTCTTAAAAAACAAAAACAATTAGAAAAACAAATAAAAGATACTCAGAAGAAAAATACTGAAAACTTAAAAAATAAAGAGAAATTGAATTCCTCTATCTTAGAAAAACAAAAGAAATTAGAAGAGCTGATGAATAAAGTTTTAGATGCAGAAATGAAAGATTTGCTAAAAGAAATGGAAGAAATGATGGACAATGCAGATAAAGAAAAGTTAAAAGATTTACTAGATAAGTTAGATAAAGAAAATATTGACCTAGAGAGGGAATTGGATAGAGAGTTAGAGTTATTTAAACAACTTGAATTTGAGCAGAAAGTAGAAGAAACTCTAGATAAAATAACAGAACTAAAAGAAGCACAAAAGAAACTTCAGAAAGAAACTGAAAGTAGTGAAAAAACAAAGGAAGAACTTGCTAAAGCACAAGAGGAGCTCAGTAAAAAAATGGAAGAAATCAAAAAAGATTTGCAAGATTTAAGGAAGAAAAACATGGATTTGGAACAAAAAAATGAATTGCCCAATACTCAAAAATCAGAAGAAGATATAAAGCAGGAAATGCAAAAAAGTAGTGATGCTTTAAAAAAGGGACAAAAGAAAAAATCAAAGAAATCACAGGAAAGTGCTATTAAAAAAATGGAGGAACTTGAAGATAAACTAAAAAGTATGCAAGAAAGCTCTGGAGAAAATAAGCCGCAAGAAGATATGGAGACTTTACGTAAAATTTTAGAGAATTTAGTTACACTTTCATTTGATCAGGAGAGTTTAATTACTAAAGTAAATAACACTCCAAGAAACAGTCCAGAGTTTGTAAAAATGGTACAGCAACAAAACAAATTAGCTGATGATAGTAAGATTATTGAGGACTCATTATTTGCTCTAAGTAAAAGAGTTGTCCAAATTCAAGCTACAATAAATAAAGAGATTGCATCTATTAAAAGTAATATGTTAAAATCAACTAAGGAGCTTGAGAATAGAGATGTAAATAAGGCTGCAGAAAGGCAACAATTTGTTATGACTGCAACAAATAACCTTGCCTTACTATTATCTGAAATATTGGAGCAAATGCAAAAAGATTTAGAAATGCCTCCATCAAAATGCAACAAGCCAAAAAACTGTAATAAACCAAACCCAAACTGCAAAAAACCTTCAATGTCAGAGATGAAAAAAGCTCAGAAGAAACTGAATAAGGAAATGAAAAAAGGGAAAAAAGGGAAAAATGGTAAGAAAGGAAAGGGGGAAAAGAAAGGAGAGAAGCAATCAAAAGAGCTTATGCAATTAGCAAAACAGCAAGAGCAAATAAGAAAACAGTTAATGGAGCTAAGAGATGAGATTGGTGAAAATGGCGAGAAAGGGAAAATTGATAAAATTATTGAGGATATGGAGGAAAATGAAAGAGATATTATCAATAATAGAATTACACAAGAAACTATAAACAGACAAGAAGAAATACTTAGTCGATTACTTGAAGCAGAGAACGCTAAGAGGGAACAAGATGAAGACGATAAAAGAAAGGCTACAGAATGGGAATTTGAACCAGATAATACAACTGAAGAATATATGGAATACAAAAAGAAAAAAGAGAAAGAAGAAGAGCTATTAAAAACAACTCCAATTCAACTTACCCCATTCTACAAAAAGAAAGTAAATTCCTATTTTAACTCTTTAATAAAAGAGAACTAATGATAGCATTTGAATACTTAAAAACAGAAGATATAACAGAAATTAATCAGAATAAAAAATGGTTAAATCAAGTAATTTCAAATGAAGATAAGGAAGAAGGAGATATTACTTACATTTTTTGTGATGATGACTATCTTCTTGAAAAAAACATACGATTCCTTAACCATAATACTTTAACTGATGTCATTACTTTTGATTATTGTGAAGGGAATTATGTAAATGGAGATATTTTTATTAGCATTGAAAGAGTAAAAGAAAATTCTGAGGTTTTTAAAGTTGATTTTTTAACAGAATTAAATAGAGTTATGGTGCATGGTTTACTACATTTGCTCGGCTATAAAGATAAAACTGAGAGGGAGTCAAATTTAATGAGAAAGAAAGAAAATTATTATCTTTCTAAATACTGAGAATCAAATGGTACTTCAAGAAAAATATGATGTAATTGTTGTGGGGGGGGGTCATGCTGGATGTGAGGCCGCACATGCTGCAGCAACATTAGGGTCCAAAGTTTTGTTAATTACTCAAAATCTAGAAACTTTAGCTAGAATGTCATGTAATCCAGCCATGGGTGGTGTTGCAAAAGGGCAAATTATTAGAGAAATTGATGCGTTAGGCGGAATGTCAGGAATTATTACTGATGCCTCTTCAATTCAGTTTAGAATGCTAAATAAAAGTAAAGGGCCAGCAATGTGGAGCCCTAGGGCACAGTGTGACAGAAAATTGTTTGAAAGAGAATGGCGTATGGCTCTAGAGGCAAATAAAAATATTGATTTTTGGCAAGATACAGTTGAAAATATAAAGACTAAAAAGGGTTCAACAGTAGGTGTTATTACAAAAATGGGTGTTGAAATTCAAAGTAAATCTGTCATACTTTGTAACGGAACATTTTTAAATGGATTAATTCATCTTGGTAAAAAAAATTATAAAGGAGGAAGGTCAGGAGAGCCGCCAGCTGAAGGAATAACAAAACAACTAATTGAGTTAGGGTTTACTAATGGTAGGATGAAAACAGGAACTCCTCCAAGACTTGATGGCAGAACAATTGATTACTCTAAAACTGAAGAACAAGCAGGAGATAAAAATCCTGTAAACTTCTCATATCTATCTAACAATCAATTATCTAAGCAACATTCTTGCTTTATAACTTACACTTCACCTGAAGTACATAGTATACTAAAAGAAGGGTTTGAAGATTCACCTATGTTTTCAGGAAGAATAAAAGGTTTAGGCCCAAGATACTGCCCTTCAATTGAAGACAAAATAGAACGATTTTCAACTAAGGAAAGGCATCAGTTATTTATTGAACCTGAAGGAAGAGATACTATAGAAATCTATTTAAACGGATTCTCAACATCATTACCAGAAGAAGTTCAGTTGAAAGCTTTGCGCAAAATTAAAGGTCTTGAAAAAGTAAAAATGTTTAGGGCTGGATATGCAATTGAGTACGATTATTTTCCTCCAACTCAATTAAAACATACTCTAGAAACAAAATTGGTCAATAACCTTTTCTTTTGCGGGCAAATAAACGGAACAACTGGCTATGAAGAAGCTGCAGCACAAGGGCTAATGGCGGGAATAAATGCTCACCAAAACACTCATAATAAAAAGGAATTCATACTAGGGAGATCAGATGCATATATAGGAGTATTAATAGATGATCTTATAACAAAAGGAACTGACGAGCCCTATAGAATGTTTACTTCAAGAGCCGAATTTAGATTACTATTAAGACAGGACAATGCTGATATTAGACTAACTCAGAAAGGACATGAATTAGGACTTGCTAGTGAAGAAAGACTAAAACGCCTGCAAGTAAAGAAAAGTGAAACTGAAAAGTTAATAAAGTTTTTAGAGAAACAAAGTATTGAGCCAAATGATGTAAATCCTGTATTAGAAAATAAAGGTACTTCAATTTTAAAACAGAAAGTAAAAATCAAGTCCATACTCTCTAGGCCACATATTTCGATTAAAGATTTATTAGTCTCTAAAGAACTTTACGAATTTTTAGAAAATGAAAAATTTTCAATTGAGTCAATAGAACAGGCAGAGATTGAAATTAAATATGGCGGATATTTAAATAAAGAAAAGGAGTCTGCTGAAAAACTAAGCAGACTTGAAAATATACAAATTATTGAGGGTTTTGAATTTGATAAACTTCATTCAATCTCAACTGAAGGTCGTGAAAAATTAAAAGCTATTCAGCCAAAAACAATTGGACAAGCATCACGAATAAGTGGCGTTTCCCCTTCAGATATAAACATATTATTAATCTACTTAGGGAGATGATATTACTAGATAAATGCCCAGTGTGCAGTGGCAATAGTTTAGATAAGCTTTTAGAGTGTAATGACTTTACAACTTCTAAAGAAAATTTTACAATTGTTTCATGTGGAACATGTGATTTTACCTTTACAAACCCCAGGCCTTTAAACGAAAACCTAGGTAATTACTACAAGTCAGACATGTATATTTCCCATACAAATAATTCCAAAGGATTATTTAATTGGCTCTACCAGACAATAAGAAATTATGCAGTAGGCACAAAAGTTGCCTTACTAAAAAGTATAACAAAAGAAGGGGCTCATTTAGATATTGGCTGTGGGACAGGTGAATTTTTAAATGCTTGCAAAAATGCTGGATACTCAACAAAAGGTATCGAACCATCAGAACTAGCAAGAACTCAAGCTAAAAACAATTACAATCTTGTAGTTAGCGACAATACTGACTTAACTCAGTTTAGTGAAGAAGAATTTGATAGCATAAGCATGTGGCACGTACTAGAGCATATCCCAAACTTAAATGAAACAATTTCACAATTTCAGAAGATACTCAAGCCAAATGGAAAGATTATTATTGCTGTTCCTAACTATAAAAGCTGGGACGCAAGCTACTACAAAGAATTCTGGGCCGCATGGGATGTTCCAATACACTTATGGCATTTTTCAAAATCTACAATTGAAAAGATTTTCAAAAATCATGAATTTAGTTTGAGGAAAACCAAACCAATGATATTTGATTCTTTCTATGTTTCATTATTAAGTGAAGAATTTAAAATAGGAAAAAAGAATTTTATCAAAGGATTTGTAATTGGATTAGTCTCTAATTTAATAGGTGTCATTTCGAAAAGAGGACATTCAAGCACTATTTATGTGTTTGAAAAGAAAAATTAAGCATTTAAATCGTTTCTAAGCAAAAAATACCTACACCTAAGGTATTAACACATTTTTTTTAAAATCTTTGAAACTTTAATGATTAGTGCAATTGATTGATTACCAGTATGTTGCTGATATTTTGCAAGTTTTATATAAAAAATTGTATTTTTGTTAAATGAAAATAAGACTTACAATACTGTTTGGATTCATCTCAATAATTAGTTTTGCTCAATGTTTTGCTCCAAGCACACTTTTTGCTTCTAACATTAATTATTACAATGCAGAAGTAAATTGGAATTCAACAAACGGAACTAATCATTATAAAATTAGATATAAAATTATTGGGTCAGCTAGCTGGTCATATAAAAACAATATCGATTCTATTATCAACCAAAAATTACTTACAAATTTAATTCCATTAAGTGATTACATCTGGCAAATTAGAAGTCATTGTGACACAATAAATAGCAATACTTCAAATTGGTCAGTTACCGATACATTTTATACAAATACCACCCTGTACCCAACAACAAACACTCTGTCAACAACTAATATCAACTACAATAATGCTGTTGCAAACTGGGATACTTTAAGTAATGTAAATAGATATAAAATAAGATACCAACAAATCGGAACAGGTAGTTGGTCTAATTTGGGGCCAATATACAATCCAAATTCAAGCACTACAATCCCTCTATTACAACAAAACACCACTTACGAATGGCAAGTAATGTGTTATTATGATACAACTAATTTATTAGCTTCTTTGTGGTCAATTTCTGACACATTTACAACACCCTCATTTGTAGCTGCTCCATTCAGCCCTATAGTAATAAATACACTTTCTAACACACAATGTAACACGTCATCTGAACTGACATTAATAGTAAGTCAAGAGGCCAATGAGCCTGATATAGGTACAAGTATTATTACTTCAGACGGAGGGAATTTTGACATAACCTCTATTAGCTCAGGAGACTCTGTAGGCTTTGCAATAATGACGACTAGCACACAGAATATTACCGCAACATTAAAAGCAGGAATAGTTGCAGGACAGAATTATGCTATTATAAATTCATACGATAGTATTGGGACATTGATTGGGTTTTTCTCAATTGAGAATGACAATGGAGGCATAAAAGTCAGTTCAACATCACCAAATGATGGAAACAATTATACAAGTGGCTTTATAAGTGAAATACACTTCACAAATCTATTTATTAATCCAAATATAGATGGGCCACTTTATTTTTATGCAAACATTAACTCTGAACTAAACGATCAGTTTAATGATATTGATACAGTTCAAATATGGTGTAATTCTACAAGTATTTCAGAAAACAGTAGTGATAAAAATCTGATTGGCATTTATGATATTTTTGGAAGAGAAATTCCTGAAACACAAAATAAGCTTCTATTTTTCAAATACACTGATGGGACCATAGAAAAGAGGTTGTTATTGAAATAATAGTGACCTAGGGAGGATTCGAACCCCCAACCCTCAGAGCCGAAATCTGATATTCTATCCAGTTGAACTACTAGGCCTTTTGGCAAAAATAGTATAAGTTTTAATACCACAATTTTTTATACTTTAATAAGTTATCTGATAGTAAAGTATTATTATTGCTTTTTTAATTATGAAAAAACTTCTTTTCCTTTTATTGCCCTTGTTTATCAATGCACAGGATGTTGCAATTGGTCAATGGAAAGACTATCTATCTTATAATTCTGCTTACTATATATGTGAAGCAAAAGAAAAAATTTACTGTGTTGCAAACGGGGGGCTTTATTATGTAAATACATCTGATGAAACAATTAATAGACTTTCAAAAATTACAGGATTATCTGATATAGGAGTAAAACAAGTTGCTTACTCAAAAGAATTAGATATTACAGTTATTACTTATGAGAACTGTAATATTGATCTTGTAAAAAACAATCAAATCATCAATATTTCTGACATAAAAAGAAAGGAAATCATTGGCAAGAAAGTTATAAATAACATTACAGTAAATAATGATATCGCTTATCTGTCTTGCTCTTTTGGATTAGTGCTTATCGACTTAGAAAAGAAGGAAATAAAGGACACTTACAATATAGGAAATGACAGTATAATGTTCGAGATAAATGGGTGTGGTATCTATGGGGACTCCGTAATTACTGCAACATCAGAAGGTATGTTTTTTGCAAATATTAATTCAGGAACCTTAGCTGATTACAATAATTGGTCCGTTCTTAGTGGGCATTCAAATGAAGAAACCTATGACAATATAATAATTGCAAATGGAGAGGTTGAGGGAGATTACTTTTTTGAAGTAATTAGTATTAGCTACAATAACCAGAATTTACTTAAAACAAATGCTGATAGCAGTATTTCAATAATTAATAATGATGGAGCTATTTATGAATTAACCCACTTAAAGTTTGAAAATATCAAATATGCTTGGAATGATAATGACAATAATATTTGGGTAGCAGATTCAATTAATGGTTTACTAAAATTCACCAATTTTGAATATCAAGAAAGCTATATCCCAAATGGGCCAGTTAGAAATGAGATATATAGTTTAGAATTTTTTGAAAATACATTATATCAATGCCATGGAGGACACCTTAACTTTAGTTCAAGCGGTAAAATATATGATGGTGTATCAAAGAAAAATACTTATGATGAATGGGTAAATTATAATAGTGTAACTCTTGGCGGATCTGTAGACGTATTAGAGGTTGCAGTAAGATATGGAACAGAGTATTTTGCTTCATGGAGAGATGGGCTGTCAGAAGTTAAGAATGGAGAATTAATTATTAAGTACGGTTTTACTAATACAGACAGTGTGCTAGAAACAGTATATGATTCACCAAATCAAATACAAATTTCAGATATAAAATTTGATAGCTATGGAAACTTATGGGGATTAAGCTCAAGAACAAATCATCCAGTTGTTGTTAAAAAAACTAATGGGGATTGGCGTTCATTTAGCATGAATCAAAACCCAACAGCACTATACTTTGATGATTTATTAATTGACTCTTACGACCAAAAATGGGGAGTAATAGCTAGAGGGGGAGGGTTGTTCGTTTACAGTGACAATAACACTATTGAAGACCCTTCTGATGATCAATACAAAATACTTAATATGAATTTAGGTAACGGCAACCTTCCATCAGTACATACTTATTGTTTAGAAGAAGATAGGAATGGTGAAATATGGGTTGGAACTGATAATGGGATAACCGTTTTTTATGACCCAGGTGCAGTATTTTCAGGCTCTAATTTTGATGCCCAACAAATTCTTATTACTGAGGGAGATTATGGGCAATACCTGCTCAGTGAAGAAAGAGTAAAATGCATATCAATTGATGGTGCAAATAGGAAATGGGTAGGAACAGAAAAATCAGGAGTATTTTTGTTATCAGAAGATGGAACTGAAGAAATATTACATTTCACAAAAAATAACAGCCCTCTTTTCTCAGATAATATAGTTGATATTGTAATAAATCCAGAAAATGGGGAAGTCTTTATAGGGACAGAAAATGGGTTAATTTCTTACCGCTCAAATGCAACAGAAGGTGTTGCTACTCAAAATAGTACCAAAGTATTTCCTAACCCTGTAAAAGAGACTTATAACGGGCCTATTGCGATTAGTGGTCTCGTAACAGATGCTAATGTTAAAATTACTGACATTTCAGGAAATTTAGTCTTTGAGACATTCGCAAACGGAGGACAAGCAATCTGGAATGGTAAGAATAAAAATGGTGAGCGATCTTCAACAGGAGTGTATTTAGTTTTCAGTACAGATTTATATGGAGAACAAAAAATGGTAAGTAAGATACTTTTCATACACTAATGAAATACAAAAGTAGAGCCATTACTCTCACTTATATTAAGCAAGGAGAAAGCTCAATAATTAGTAAAATCTTTACAGAAAAACATGGTCTTCAATCTTTTATTATTAAAGGTGTTAGATCTAAAAGAGCAAAGAAAAAACTTGGACTTTTTCAACCCTTGCAGTTAGTTGATATTAATGCTACACTTATTCCTAAAAAAGGATTGCAGTATCTAGCTGAAATTACAATTACTGAAACGATCTCTACTGATAAAATAAACATGAATAAAAACTTCTTGGCTATATTTATTGCTGAGATAAGCTCTAAAGTATTACAAGAAAACGAACAGAATTCAGGGCTATTTAAATTTGTTTGGGAAATAAAACAAAAACTCTATAAGGCAAATACTGTAGATGAAAATTTTGCACTTCTTTTCATGCTTAATTTATCAAAATATTTAGGATTTTTCCCTTCAACTGAGAATATAAATGCTCCATTTTTTAATTTAGAAGCCGGGGAGTTTTCGGGAAAAGCATTTAATTTGAACATCTATTTAACTGAAGAAAAAACAACAATACTTAAACATTTATTACTAGGGAAAAAAATTAATATCCCTCAAGAATTAAAATCAGAATTACTAAAAGATATCATTCAATATTTTAGACTTCATCATTATAATCTTAGTAATATTACATCTCACTTAATAATAGAATCATTACGAAAATGAAGCAACTAATTCTTATAAGTTTTCTTTTGATGTGCAAATTGGCTTTTAGCCAAAACATTGAGGTTTTTGACAAAATACTAGCAATTCCAATAGAAAATGTGAATATTAAAAGTAACCAAAAAGGAGTTATAACAAACAGTAAAGGGGTTTGTGCTATCAATAAATTTAAGGAAAACGATACACTAATAATCTCTCACATAGCATATCATCAAATACAAATTATTAAAAGCAGTATTAGTAGTAAAATATTTTTAGAACCTAGAATTAAAATACTTCCAACTGTAAATTTTGAATTAGATAAGAAAGCTCTTTTAGATCAAAATGACCCTATTTGTGAAACTGAAGCGGGCAATACAAAAATTGCAAGTAAAACAACAGCTGAAAAACTAGAAGGGAATTCAGGTGTAACTATTCAAGAAAGTCAAAGTGGTGGTGGGAGTCCAAATTTTAGAGGGATGGAGGCTAATAGGCTTTTACTTGTTGTAGATGGAATTCCTTTAAATAATGCCATTTACAGAAGTGGGCATCTACAAAATTCGGCCTCAATAAACCCTTACTTTTTAGGCAGTATATATCTGGTATCTGGGCCCGCATCAGTTGCTTATGGTAATGGAGCTATGGGAGGTGCTTTGCTTTTTAACACCTACACAAATACTAGTCTCAATGAAAATAAATTTTACTTCAACCAACAATTTGAAAGTGCAACTAATGGAGTTTTATTAAATTTCTTGTCACAATATCATCACAAAAAACTAGCATTCACTTCTGGATTTTCTGTAAAATCTTTAGAAAATCTAAAGATGGGAGAAAATCGAAATCATGGATATTTGCAATGGGGTAAGGAGGGAATAGCAACTAATGGAAATGAGCAATTATTTACTGCATATCAGCAAGCTGATTTTATGCATAAGACTTTCTATAATATTAATAAAAACAGCAGTATTCTTTTAAACACTCAATTTGCTACATCATCTAACATAAATCGCTTTGATAAACTCAATGACATAAAAGATGGGATAGCTAAATATAGTGATTGGTATTACGGCCCACAAAGCAGATTCTTGCAAAGCCTAAAACATTCTAATTTTAAAGAAACTATATTGTTTCAAAAAATGAACACCACACTATCATTTCAAGATGTTAGTGAATCTCGCCATAAAAGTAAAAAAAGCGAAAATCAACTTTCAAATAGATATGAAAATGTTAAAATTTATGATATTTCTTTTGACTTTAGCAAATCAATAAATTCTTTAAATATCAGTTATGGATTGGGGAATAGATATCAAAAGGTAAACTCCAAAGCGGATAAGAAAAGTAATAATATTATAAGTCATAATAGTACACGCTACCCTGATGGAGGGAGTAGTGTAAATGATTTTTTTAGCTACACTCAAGCAAAAATTCCATTACATAAAAAGTTAAAATTAGTAATAGGAGCAAGGTATAACCAAAATAATCTCACTGCTATATTTAATGACAGTACTACCTTCAATTTCCCTTATAAACAACTTCAAAATAATAATTCCTCACTCGTAAAATCAGCAAGTTTGGAATATAGTTTGAACACTAACACACTGTTTAAAACCTCTTACTATGGTGGATTTCGAAATCCTAATATAGATGACATTGGGAAAGTATTTTCAAAAAATGATAATTATGTTGTAATTCCAAACGAAAAATTAGAAGCAGAATATTCTGATAATTATGAGATAACAATAAAATATTTCAAAGGAAAAATTAAAACTAATATATCATTATTCTATACCAATATTAATAATGCTATTAGCCGTGAATTTTCAACTCTTAATAGTAAAGATAGTATGTTATATGATGGAGAAATGATGAAGATTCAAATGAATAAAAACATTGAGTCAGCAAATATTTACGGCATTAACATCAATGCTATATATGAATACAATAAGAGTTTAAATTTAAACGCAAACTTTAATTATCTAAAAGGGAATACAATGGAAAACCAACCTCTTTCTCACATCCCGCCTGCCAATGGGAAACTTTCAATAAATTATACCATTAAGAAACAGGAGTTCGAGTTTTATGCAAAATATAATGCAGCTAAAAAATCAAATGAATATGATGATGGAGGAGTAGATAACCTAGAAGAAGCAACAATTAATGGAACGCCAATGTGGTACACTTTGAACCTTCAGTACAGTAATAAATTAGATAATAATATTATTATAAGCTGTGGGGTGCAAAACATTGCAGATATTCATTATAAAACCTTTAGCTCTGGAATTAGTGCAAGTGGTAGAAATTTTATTTTAGGGTTGCAAACTAATTTTTAATATTTTGAACACCTAAGATGCTTAAGCGATAATATCTAATAAACAATCAATTAATAACAAACAACTAATAACTATCCTTATCTTTGCAACTTATAAATATCAAAATGAAAAACCTTAACCTTTTACTAGCACTACTTTTTATTTCTTTTACTACCTCAGCACAAATCTGGGAGGAGAACCTGCTAAAAACAAATGCCAACCCTACTTCTGCTGAAAAATTTGAAGCTTTTGAAAACTACCGTAAAACCGTGCCATATACTAAAGGAAATGGATACAAACCTTATGCTCGTGAAATGGATTTTGTAAACGAGAGAATCATAGAAGGAAACTCATTCAATCCAAATGCATTATTTATAGAGTGGCAAAAAGAAAAAGAAAAATACAGCAACGCAAAATCAAGCACTTCAGGTAATTGGGTGTCTAAAGGCCCTATCAATACACCAATAATTTTATCTAACAATAAAAAAAGAGGAAATGGTCGGGTGAATTGTATTGCTTTCGATCCTATTGATGAAGATATTATATGGATTGGCTCTCCTGCAGGTGGGCTTTGGAAATCAATTGATGGAGGAAGTAATTGGACAACAAATACTGATAATCTTCCTGTTATGGGAGTTTCTCATATTGCTATTGATCCTATCAATAATCAAACAATGTACATAGTTACTGGTGATGCAAATGCAACTGATACCTATAGTATAGGGATTCTTAAATCAATTGATGGGGGTTCAACTTGGAATACTACAGGATTAAGCTACACTGTTGACCAAGAAAAAACAGTAAACAAAGTACTTATAAACCCTAATCATACTGATAGTTTAATTGCAGCTACTAACTCTAATCTTATGATAAGTTCAGATGGAGGAACTACATGGGCAACTACTGGTATTATTGGTAGATGGAGAGACATTGAATACAAGCCAAATAATCGTAATGTTATTTATGCGGCTAAACAATCAAGTGGAGGCAGTAATGTCTATCGAACTGTTGATGGTGGTACTAACTGGTATGTTATAAATAATGGGGTTTCATCAACTGGAAAACACAGACCTTTAATTGCTGTAACTCCTGACAATCCTGAGGTTGTTTACGCACTTTATTCTGCTTCTGATTATAGTTTTCATGGACTTTATAAATCATCTGATGGAGGAGATAATTGGGTATTGCAATCAAATACTCCAAACATATTAGGTAGAGAAACTGATGGTAGTGGTGCTGGAGGTCAATCTTGGTATGATTTAAGCTTAGGTGTTGCAACAAATAATGAAGATTTAGTTTATGTAGGAGGTATCAATATCTGGCGTTCTGATGATAGTGGTGCAAATTGGGATATAGATGCAAATAGTGGAAATGGAGCGAACTATTCTTACATGCATGTGGATCAACATGCTTTTGAGTTCAATCCACATACTCATGTCGCTTATGCTGGAAATGATGGTGGTTTTTACAAATATATGGATAACCTCAATAAATGGGTAGATATTTCAGATGGGCTAGAAATCTCTCAATTCTACAATTTAGGGCTTTCAAAATCAAACGCCAACAGAGTAGTTGCAGGAGCACAAGATAATGGTACTGAAATGCTAACTGGCTCTACTTGGGATGCAATTATGGGTGGGGATGGTATGGAATGCGCAATAGATCATTATGATGAGGATATTATTTATGCTGAATATCAATATGGAGGGCTAAGAAAATCATATAACGGAGGGAATTCATGGAATAATATTAAACCTGTAAGTTATGAGGGAGGGTGGAATACTCCTTATGAAATGCATCAAACTAACAATAATTTAATAGTAGCAGGATATGATGAGGTTTACCGATCAACAACTGCCGGAGCTATCTGGGATTCCGTTTCTTTTAATGTAAGTAATGGGGCTGCAATTCGTTCAATTGCTTTAGCATCTTCTGATGAGGATTATATTTATGCAGCAACTTATAGTAAGATAAAAGTTACTAAAGATGCTGGGCAATCTTGGACCTATATAAAGCCTGGTTTACCAAATTATAACATTACTGATGTGGCTGTTTCAACTACAAATCCGGATAGAGTTTGGGTTACTTTATCTGATTACAATAATGCTCATAAAGTGTATGAATCAATTGATGCGGGAGATAACTGGACAAATGTCTCTGGAAGTAATTTACCTGCTCTTCCTGTTAATTGTATTGTTTATCAAGGTGGTGCTAATGATGATTTGTATATAGGAACTGATGTTGGGGTTTATTACAAAGACAATACCATGTCTGATTGGGTGCCTTTTAATGATGGTTTGCCAAATGTTATTGTAAAGGAATTGGAAATACATTATGATGAAGGAACTATCAGTGCGGCAACTTTTGGAAGGGGAGTTTGGAAAAGTGATTTAAACACACTAAGTACTGTAAATTCTAATTACTTTAATGATGTTAAGTTTACAATCTACCCTAACCCTGCTGATGATAAAATAACTATTCATACTACTGAAAATAAGGTATTAATTAACATCTATTCTATCACAGGGCAAAAGGTTATTTCTACAAAATCAAAGTCTATTAACACAGCTAGTTTAGCAAAAGGGTATTATGTTGTTAAGGTAAAAAGCAAATCAGGAACTAAAAGGGAAAAGCTAATTATAAAATAGCTTCTAGCTCTTTTATATAACTTCTTTTTCTGCTTTGTGGGGCGAAAATTAAACCAACATTTACTACTATTTTATCATCAATAAAATAGGTTTTAATTAGGAAGGGGCCTCCCATAAATCCGTATTCTAACTTCCAAAGCCCTCTATAATTATTATCATTATAATAAGGAGGATAGCTAGGCTCAATTTTCACAAAACTACCTTCCCTTTCTCCTTTTAGGTATTTAGCAAAAATATTATCTGTATTTTGTAAAACCTCAGCTTGCAAATTAGTGGTTTTAGGTATAAATGAAAAAGTTAAAATATTCTTTATTTCCTCTGATTTTGGAGGATTAAATGTAGCCCAAAAAACAGAATCTGAATTAAAAATTATTTCATATTCCTTAGGGATAATAACTTCTATTCCAAAATGATTAAAAATTTCTTTTTCAGCATTCTTTTGCGATAATTTAGCAAAAGTATTTCTTATATATTTTACTTCTTTCAAGCTGACAATAGAAACTAATTTATTAAGTTCTTTAAGTAATTGTACTCTATTATTATCCCAATTTAATTGTGCAACAAACTGCCCTTTAGCCCACTTGTTTTTTTGACTTGAATGATGAACGTCCTCAGTAATTATTACAATATTTTTGTGAGTTTTTAATATTGACTTAAACTCACTTTGATTAACCTGTACAACTCTAAAGGCACTCTCATTCTGATTTATTCCTTCTATAGTTTTACCAAAAGTCGCATAAGCCAAACTATCAACACCACTCTCCCACAAAGCATCAGCAACAACAAAAATTACTTCTGAATTTGTTCCTGTTGAAGATGGTAAAGTTTGAGCTCCATCATCACAAGAAAAGAGGAAAAATGTAAGTATAACAAAATATCTCATTAACTTGAAGGTAAAAGAATTTTCGTTCCAGGCTTGAGGTTATCACTTTCCAAGTTGTTTAGTGATTTAATCTTCCAAACACTTAAACCATCATGCTTTTTAGCAATTCCCCAAAGCGTATCCCCTTTTTGCACAATATATTCATTTTTTGTAAGTTTTTGCAGTTTTTCTTGTATTTTTTGATTGTTTTTCACATAAATCACTAATTTATCTCCAATGTCAAGGTTTGTTGTTTTTAAATTATTCCATTCTTTCAACTCAAAAACATGCACATTATGATCTTTAGCAATCCTCCCTAAATAATCCCCCTTATTTACTCTGTAAACTATTCTTTCTTCATCAATAAGGATTTCTTTATTATCAACAGCTTCAATAAAAGTATAGTTCGTTTCTTCATTAAATCTAAAATCATTTGCAGCAAATTCAGGTAAAACAACTACTGACTCATTAGGAAAAATATCCTTTTTATACGCAGGGTTTAAATACAGAATTGTTTCTTTATTCACGCAAATCATCTCAGACAACACTTTTACATCAACTTGTTTTTTAAGAGTTAATGTGTCTGTTTTTCCTACCTCAATTTTTGTTGTTTGAGGAATAATGCCATGTTCTTTTACATAATTCATAGCATAATTTACAGCAATAAATGTTGGAATGTAATTTCTAGTTTCTCTTCTTAAATGAGGATGTAAAACCCAAAAGTCATTACTTCCAACAGTGTTAATTTTCTTTTGAAGATATCCAGGACCACCATTATAAGCAGCAAGTACCAGATTCCAATCACCAAAAGTATCGTACAATTTTTCAAAATAAACACAAGCTGCCTCAGTTGCTTTAAGTGGATCTTGCCTTTCATCCATGTAAGAAGTAACATTTAGTCCGTATTGTTTGCCTGTTAAATACATAAATTGCCAAAGTCCAGTTGCACCAGAATGTGATTTTGCTTTAGGGTTCATTGCAGACTCTACAATTGCTAAATATTTAAGCTCTAAAGGAAGGTTATACTTGTCTAATTGTTGTTCAAACAAAGGAAAATACAAATTCTTTAAACCTTGCATTCTTGAAATTAAAGCTTTATTTCTTCCAATATAACTTTCAATAAAAGGATGCACCTTTTCATTATAAGCTAAATCCATAGGAGAATTTTCGTCCAAAATCCTTAATCTCTCATCAAAAATATTTAGTGGTTTATCAGCTTTTAAAATAGTTTTTTGATCTAGTAAAAGAGTGTCTAAAATCAAAGTAGTATCAGGGGTAAGGGTATGTATAGTATCCTCAGAAAAAGAAGATAGACTCATAATTATAAAACAAATAAAAAAGAAGTTTTTCATAAATACAAATTTGATAATATAACTGTCAAAATTTGCATTAATAGCTATTCAATTATTAACGCTAGTTTGTTAACGAAAATTATTACTTTTGCATGATTAAAGATTTATTATCTTTGTGCTTTTATGACTCAAAATAAAAAATATCCTCAAGGCCCTTTATTAAGTAATATTAATAGTCCTTATGATTTAAGAAAACTGGAAAAATATCAGTTGAAACAAATCAGTAATGAAGTAAGGCAATACATTGTTGATATTGTATCTGAAAAAGGAGGACATTTTGGCGCAAGTTTAGGTGTTGTAGAGCTTACTGTAGCTCTTCATTATGTTTTTAATACTCCTTACGATCAACTTGTTTGGGATGTTGGGCACCAGGCTTACGGACATAAAATTCTAACCGGAAGGAAAAAGCAATTTCCTACAAATAGGATAAAGGGAGGGCTTAGTGGGTTTCCAAAAAGATCAGAAAGTGTTTATGATACATTTGGAGTGGGTCATTCTTCAACTTCAATTTCAGCTGCACTTGGAATGGCTGTTGCATCAGAAAGTAAGGGGGAGAAAAACAAACAACATATTGCTGTAATAGGTGACGGGTCAATGACGGCTGGTATGGCTTTTGAGGCGCTAAATCATGCAGGAGCTGAACATTCAAATTTATTAGTGATTTTAAATGACAACTGCATGTCAATTGATCCTGCAGTAGGAGCGTTAAAAGAATATTTAACTGATATTTCTACATCAAAAACTTACAACAAAGCTAGGAATAAAATTTGGAAGATTCTTGGAAAAATTAGTCAGTTCGGACCAAATGCCCAAGCTATTGCTAAAAAAGTGGAGGGTGCTGTAAAAACTACTTTACTTGGAGAAAGCAATTACTTTGAATCCTTAAATTTCAGGTATTTTGGACCTATAGATGGTCATGATGCAGAGCATGTTGCTGAAGTTTTAAAAGATTTAAAAGAAATTCCTGGTCCTAAGATTTTACATTGTTTAACCGTAAAAGGCAAAGGATTTACTCCTGCTGAAGAAGGAGACACAACAACTTGGCATGCCCCTGGGGTTTTTGATAAAGAAACAGGGGAGATTATTAAGTCAAAAAAGAAAAAAACTCCTCCAAAATATCAAGATGTTTTTGGAGAAACAATAATTGAATTAGCTAAAAAAAATAAGGACATTGTAGGAGTTAGTCCGGCAATGCTTAGCGGAAGTTCCCTTACAAAAATGATGGAGCAAATGCCTAAAAGAACTTTTGATGTTGGTATTGCAGAGCAACATGCTGTTACGTTTTCTGCAGGAATGGCTACACAAGGAAAACTACCTTTTTGTAATATCTATTCTACTTTCATGCAAAGAGCATATGATCAAGTAATACATGATGTGGCTTTACAAAATTTGAATGTAGTATTTTGCTTAGATAGGGGGGGGGTAGTTGGTGCTGATGGAGCAACTCATCATGGAGCATATGATATAGCATTTTTCAGATGTATCCCAAATATGATCGTTTCAGCACCTATGAATGAAGAAGAATTAAGGAACTTAATGTATACTGCTCAACTTCCAAATCAAGGACCATTTTCAATGAGATACCCGAGAGGAAAAGGGGTGATGTTAGATTGGGAAACTCCATTTAAAGAAATTAAAATAGGGGAAGGTAGAATGATAAAAAAAGGAGAAGATATAGCAATTTTATCACTAGGGCATCCTGGAAATTTTGCAGTAAGTGCACAAGTAGAATTTGAGAAAGAAGGTTTAAGTATTGCACATTATGATATGCGTTTTGCAAAACCTTTGGATGAAAAGCTACTTCATAAAATCTTCACAAAATTTGATAACATTATCACAATTGAAGATGGTTGCTTGCAGGGAGGTTTTGGCTCAGCAATACTAGAATTTATGGCAAATAATGATTATAAATCATCAGTAAAAAGGTTAGGAATTCCTGATGAATTTGTACATCATGGAACTCAAGAGGAGTTGCACAAAGAATACTTTTACGATACATCAGCAATAGTAAAAACTGTATATGAAATTCTTGCAAAGAAATTAGTATCACAAGTAGGTTAATTCAGAAATTATAAAAAATCTAATGAAAATTAAAGAAATTCTTAGTGAAGAAGGGAAAGAACAAAAAATAAGTGCTAAAGGGTGGGTAAGAACAAGGAGAGGAAGTAAACATGTTTCTTTTATTGCATTAAATGATGGTTCAACTATAAATAATATTCAAATAGTTGCTGAGGGAGATTCCTTTAATGAGGAATTGATAAAGCAGATAACTACCGGTTCTTGTATAAGTGTGGATGGTAAATTAGTTACATCAAAAGGTAGCGGACAAGCTGTGGAAATATTAGCAGATAAGATAGAGGTTTTAGGTGCTGCAGATGCTGAAGAATATCCATTGCAACCAAAAAAACACAGCTTAGAATTTTTAAGAGAGAAAGCTCATTTAAGATTCAGAACTAATACTTTTTCTGCAATTTTCAGATTGCGACATGCTTTAACTTTTGCAGTTCACAAATTCTTTAATGACAAGGGATTTTTAAACCTTCACACTCCAATAATTACTGGTGCTGATGCGGAGGGTGCTGGAGAAATGTTCCAAGTAACTAATCTTGATTTAGAAAACTTGCCAAAAACTGATGATGGCAAAATTGATTTTGAATCTGACTTTTTTGGAAGCAAAACCAACTTAACAGTTTCAGGTCAACTAGAAGCTGAATTAGGTGCTTTAGCATTAGGTCAAGTCTATACTTTTGGACCAACATTTAGGGCTGAAAATTCAAATACCTCTAGGCATTTATCAGAGTTTTGGATGATAGAGCCAGAGGTAGCATTTGCTGATTTAGAAACTAATATGGATTTAGCTGAAGAGTTTTTAAAATATTGCATTCAATATTGCATTACTCATAATGCTGATGACTTGCAATTCTTAGATAAAAGAATGGGTGATGAAGAAAGTAACTTAAAGAAAGAAGAACGATCTGAAATGGGGCTATTAGAGAGACTCCAATTTGTTTTAGAAAATGATTTTGTTCGATTAACTTATCGTGAGGCGATTGATGTTTTACGTAACTCTAAACCCAATAAAAAGAAAAAGTTTAAATATCTAATTGATGGATTTGGTGCTGATTTACAATCAGAACACGAAAGGTATTTAGTTGAGAAAAAATACAAAAAACCTGTTATTATTACAGATTATCCAAAAGGGATTAAAGCCTTTTACATGCGCATGAATGAAGATAATGAAACTGTAAGAGCAATGGATATCTTATTTCCAACAATAGGAGAAATAATTGGAGGATCACAAAGAGAAGAAAGACTTGATAAACTCCAAGCAAGAATGGAGGAAATGGATGTTGATCAAGAAGAATTATGGTGGTACCTAGAAACTCGTAAATTCGGAACTTGCAAGCATGCTGGATTTGGTTTAGGATTTGAGAGACTAATTATGTTTGTAACAGGAATGAAAAATATTAGAGATGTTATCCCTTTCCCTAGAACTCCTCAAAATGCTGAATTTTAATGAGTAAACAAAGGTTAGAGCAAAAGCAATATCAGAAGTTGAGTCCTCAACAAATTCAATTTTTAGGGCTTCTGCAAATACCTATAGTTTCACTTGAAAAAAGGATAGAAGAGGAATTAGAGGATAATCCTGCACTTGAAGAAGATGAGGAAAATCATACCTATTTTTCATCAAATAAAACAGACTTTTCAGACTTCCAAATTGAGGATAAATCTGAAAGTCTTACTAGTTATTTAGAAAAACAGCTAGTTGGAATTGAACTATCAAAAGGAAATCTTTTTTTGGTAAAATACTTGATAAACAGCCTTGATTCAAATGGCTTTTTAAGCCGAGATTTATTTTCTATTAGTAGCGATTTATTAATAAGTGACGATCTTGATATTTCAGAAGTAAAGATGCTAAATGCTTTAAATGTTCTGCAAAACTTAGAGCCAATTGGAGTGGGGGCTAATAGCCTTCAAGAATGTTTGCTAATTCAACTCAAAAAACTTTATCCTGAAAATAAATTAGCGCTTAAAATTATCACTGAATTCTACTCTCAATTCAGTAATAAAAACTTTGAAAACATAATAAAAAATCTAGGTATTTCAGAAGAAAAATTAAAATCAACTTATTCTTTAATTGAATCTTTAAATCCAATTCCTGCAAATGGATTCTTTAAAAATGAAGAAATATCTGAATATATTTACCCTGATTTTAGCTTATTAGTAGTTAATAATCAATTAGAACTTCAGCTGAACAAGAGTAATACGAAACCTATAAAAATAAGTAAGTATTATTCAAACTTACTGAAAGAGACTACCGATAAGACTACAAAGGAATTTTTGCAGAAAAAAATAGAAAAAGCTTTATGGTTTAAAGAAGCTCTAATTAAAAGGGAAACAACATTAAAAAAAGTAATGCTAGCAATTATTTCATTGCAAGAAAATTATTTTTTAAGTGGTGTAGAGAGTGATTTAAAACCTATGAAACTTGCTGATATTGCTAATATTGTAAATATGGATATATCAACAATATCAAGAGTAAGTAACTCAAAGTATGTAGAAACACATTTTAGAACTTTTAAGCTCAAAGAGCTGTTTTCTGAGGCTTATAAAAAAGATGATGGTCAAGTAATTTCTACCAATGAAATCAAGAATCATTTAAAAGAAATCATTCTAACAGAAGATAAAACTACACCATATAATGACGAACAACTTGCTGAGTTGTTAGGTAAAGATAATTATCATATTGCAAGGAGAACTGTTGCAAAATACAGAGAGCAATTAGGAATTGAAATAGCTAAATTGAGAAGAGAATTATAATGAGACTATCAAAATTTATTTCTATAATTCTGCATCCAATATTTATGCCAATTTTAGCACTTTATTTAAGTTTGAAACAAATCCCTTCAATTGGGGTTGCTATTACTAATTATCAAAATTATATTTATTTGGTTTTGATTTTTAGTACAGTTATACTCCCATTAATTAGTATCCTTTTTCTTATTAAAAGTGGTAAAGTTTCATCATTAGAAATGAGTAATCATAAAGAGCGTTCCGTCCCGCTTTTCAGGACAGCTCTTTGGATGGGATTAGGTTATTATATATTAGAAAATATACTTGTATTCTCACCAATTATAAAGGCTGAATTAATAGGTGCTATTTCAATAATTTTAATTGCTTCAATAATTTCAAAATATTGGAAGATAAGTCTGCATTTATTAGGAATTGGAGGGTTAGTTGGTGTGCTTATTGCTCTTGAGATTATATATGGAAATTTACAACATCTAATAATTATATTTATACTTCTTTCAGGAGTTTTAGCAATGGTAAGAATTAAAGAAAAAGCACATAATTACACACAAGTATATATTGGGTTTTTAGGAGGGTTAAGTGTTGAATTATTAATAATGCTAATCTTTTAATATAACCTTCACAATCTCTATTTTTCTTTCCTTAATAGCCTCTAAGCTATAAATTGAATTCTTAATATCATGAGGGTTATCACTAGTGTTTTCAGAAACCTTACTCTCGCCTAAAGGAAGCTCAACAATAGAAAGTTGACCAGTTTTGAGATATTTTGAAAGCACGGTATTGTGATAAGTTGAAATATAATTAATCACACTTTTAATCCTTCTTTGTGATAGATTAATATTATATTCAAACTTGTGAAGCGGACTTGCAAAGCCTCTAATTTGCAATTCAATTTTTTTACCACCATATAACTCTAGCGACAACATACCTAATAGATTTATTAATCTGTTGTAGTTAGGTTTTAATGTGGTTTCAAAGAAATTATTTAAACTATCATTTTGATTTTTGTATTCATCTACCAACTTAAAATATGAAACATACGAATCTTTATAAGTTTGATTTGTTGTAGTTTTCATTGTGCAACAATCTGGTTCATCATTATGAAAATACAATTCTAATGGCTCAAAATCAACCCAATTAACTTCTGGAGGAATAGTGTCAATTTCAATAATCTCAAAAGAAAAAATATCATTACAGCAAAACTCTGTACTTTCATATTTTGCACCCTTTCTGTTGGATGAAAAATAACCAGTATTTTCATTAAAGAAAGTCAAATACATCTCATCTTCTTTAGTGTTGAATTGTTTTGTATTTTCAGCAAATTTCCATAGGTTTAATTTACCTTTTGATTTGTAAATATCAAAACCACCCCTACCTTTTTTTCTATTTGATGAAAAATAAAGAGTGGTTTCAAAATGATTATAGAAAGGTGTAATTTCGTCTGCCGAACTATTAATTCTAGAGCCCGCATTAATTGGAACTCCAAAGTTTCCATTTATATCAATTACACTTAGCCAAATATCTAAACCTCCAAATCCACCCTCTCTATCAGAAACAAAGTAAATAACATTTTGATTATTATGGGTTGTAATATGGGATTGAATATTCTTTTTCCCCTGTTTTTCTAGAGCTTCAATTTTTATAAATCTTCCATTAACTAAACTTACTAACTGACAATTATTCTGATCATCACAAAGAGTAAAGACAATAATATCATCATTTAAAAAACTTATATCACCTGTATCGAAAAGTTCAGAATTATAACTAGAATATTTTCCTTTTCCCCATTCTTTGTTCCTTTTTGTTGTGAAGTAAATTGATGATTGATAACTCCCCTCGTCTTGAAATGAAGTATAAAAAGCTAAAGTATCATTGATTTGAATAAAATTAAGTTCTGCACCAAATGTATTTACATAACCATCTAATGGTTCAATTTTAAAATCCTTTTGAGCAAGAAGACTAAGTGGTAAAACAAAAATAAAAAACAGCTTTTTCATTATAAATATTTTGGACAAACTATAATTTCATTGGATTTAACGGATTTTAAAACACTCCATTGGTAAGCGATAGAAAACTCAAAACCACCTTTATAATCACTTGCGCTATTAAGAGATGATATATTCGTATCATACGAAACCATAGCATCAAAATTATCAATCTTTATACCAAACTCCGTGATTATTGCATCATTCTTTCTGTTAAATATTCCAGTTCTTAAAACAACCATTTCGGCTGATGAATTATTAAGTACATAATTAAAAAAACTCCCAGCAATCAATTCTCTAGACTCACCTTGTTCTGTGTAATATATTGTTGGTTTAATTTGGAATTTTTTATTAAAATAATAAATTAATGAAGTGTGCAACTTAGAATTTATTGGAAGTTGAATATTATCGCTTCCTATCAATGTTTGATTAGGTTTATTTAAATGAAATAATGAAGCTCCAGAAATCAAAGTTGAAGATATATTAAGCTCAATCTCATGTACAAATCCTATCGCAACATCAAAAAAATCTATATTATTATTTGGAATATTTTCAGTCTCATTAAAAACCAAAGTTGAATAATCAATTGATCTTTGATAGGTCCCCGCAAGAACTCCAAAGGATATATTATTATTACTACTAACTTTTGTGTTATGTGAAAGCGATAAAGTTACTCCATTAGTTTTAAAATGAGAATCTCCAGCTATATCGTTTAACAATTGAACACCAAAAGAGAGGTTATTAATAATATTTTTTACTTCCAATGCAATAGAAAATGTATTAAACGGAACAGTAACACTACCCCATTGTGATCTTCTTTGAGCTTGTATTTTATAGTCCCCATCTTGGTAGCCAACTAGTGCTGGATTAATTAGTGCTTTAGTCTCATTAAACTGTGAAAAATGAACATCTTGAGCTAAACTATTATAGGATAGAAAAAAAAACAATATGACAACAAAACGAATCATCTTACAAGAGTAATATTACCTTTATAAAAAAGTGTTTTTGCTCCAATACAACTAATTTCTAAATAGAAATCAAATACTTGTGGTGGAAGTTTCTCGTTATGGAAAGTTCCATCCCATTCATTAGTTTTTTGATCATTAGAAAAATATACTTTTTGTCCTAATCTATTAAAAATTTCAAGTTTGAAATCTATGATTATTCCATCTATATCATTAATAAAATATTTATCGTTTACTCCATCATTATTGGGTGAAAAGGCTGTAGGGATTTTAATGTTTTTATCATCACAAAACACTTCTTCAATCGTAACCCAAACAGAATCTATTACCAAACACCCAAATTGATTAATCAGCTGGAATGGGTTCCAACCAGTTAAAGTAGGTTCAACCATAAAAACATAAACTGAATCATCAGTAAAAACAGTTACCTCAACTTCATCTCCATCAAAAACTATAGAGTCAGCAGTCCAAATACTATCAATGATTGGGTAAGAATATACATTTACAAATATTGAATCCGTTGCAGTGCAAGAATTGGAGTTAACAACATCAACAGAATACCACCTTGAAGAATCTGGAGTATCTAACAACAAAGCTGAAGTTTCTGTAAAACCATCCCAAGTATATGAAGTAATCGGGAAGGATGGAGTGTTATTTTCAACTTCAATAAGAACAGAGTCTCCCATACAAATATCATTCGTTATCAAATTAATATCTATACTTTCTGAAATAATAATTACACTATCTATTTGCTCACAAACACCATTCTTAACTAAAATATAATACGTTCCTGGTGCATAAACAATTAGAGAATCAACATGACCTAAAGTATCAGTAAAATTATTATTAGATGACCATACAACAGAATTTACATCAGAGGAAAAAGCTGCAAATATTTGAGTAGAATCATTGCAGAATGTTGAGTTAGAACCTGCAATTAATTGAAGGTTATTCTCAGCTGAAACCAATACGCTATCAACTTGCTCGCAATTCCCAGCAGTTACCTTTACATAATATAATCCTATTGACGCAACATTCAACAAATTAGTTGAACTTAGGATGGATGAAAAAGTAGGGGAGTTCGACCATTCTACTAAAGTTACATTTGATGAATAAGTGGCTAATAAATCCACAGGAGAAATACAAAATATGGTATCTTCTCCAGCATCTACCTGTAAATTGGTAATTGAAATATTTTGCAATAACGTATCTGAGCAACTTCCATTTGAAATGATAAGTTGATACTGAGTATCAGAATTAACATCACAAAAAGGATTAGATACACTTGTACTACTTAAATCAATTGATGGGGTCCAAGAATATGTAAGGGTAGGGTCGTTAACTGGAATTACCCCAATTTGAATTAAATCATTTTCACACTTTACTATTGATTGAATAGTATCGGAAGCATTAGATAGAATAAATATCTCTTTTGTAATTGTGTCTGAAAGATTACACGCACTTGCATCAGTTGCGATTAATGTAACTTCATAAAATCCGTTTTGAGAATAATTATGATTAGGATTAACAAGAGTAGATGTTGTGCCATCACCAAAATACCAAAGATAATTTACAGTCGAACTTGAGGTTGTTAAATTCTGAAAGGAAATACCTGTACTACAACCAACCCAAGGAGCATTAAAATCAGCTACCACCATTGGGAAGTCAAAATTGAATTTAAACACACCATTATTACAATTTGAACTATTATTAGTTGGAGAAACAGCACCTGGATTTGGTTCAATTGGAAAATCAGAATTACCACCACAACCCGCACAAACTGATTGATAAATAATTCCTTTTTTATCAAACCTACTAGTACCCCCATCTACATGTTCATTACTTTGGCTTCCTCCAAAATAAGTGGCATACATCATGCTACTCATTGCATCATCAATCACCATTAAATAAAAATCATTCCCATCAGTAGTTTGCTGAAAAGCATTAGTGTCAATTGGTAAATTAAGAGTTGATAATGGGCCTCCTAAATTAGAGCCCCATCCAGCAATGTATATTTTATCACATA
>Ga0233426_10000919_pt1 | contig 29009 bp, 25 predicted proteins | sample SI_118_April2016_6_FD_179875 | JGI IMG/M metagenome (GOLD analysis project Ga0233426, IMG submission 179875) | Seawater microbial communities from Saanich Inlet, British Columbia, Canada - SI_118_April2016_10_MG | ecosystem: Environmental > Aquatic > Marine > Inlet | place: Canada: British... | reverse complement strand
AAAAATTAGATTTTTTCTTTTTTGGGAGGATCATCAACTTTTTTTATCCTCAGTATTTTAGACCAAAATATGGCTATCAGCGGTATTATATCTTGTTTTTTCATTATTTAGTTCCTCAAAAAATATACAGATTGAATCCGAAAGTCAAATGGCCAGTTCATTATACTTCTAGAGTAATTGCTCCAAATAATATTCAAAAAGGAATCCTATGTGATCCCGGAGACAATATCAACAATTACATCCAAGCCAACAATGGTATTATTTTTGGAAACAATGTCGAACTAGCTCCAGGAGTTTCTATCATTTCCTCTAACCATGATGTAACAAACTTAAGCAAACATGTAAATGGAAAACCAATAACAATTGGCAATCACGTTTGGATCGGAGCAAATGCAACTGTTTTACCAGAGGTTACGATTGGAAATAACGTTACAATTGGTGCAAATTCGGTAGTTACAAAAGACATTCCTAGCAATTCAATTGCTGTTGGCAATCCTTGTGTAGTCATCAAGAAAAAAGAGCCATATACAGAAGACTTTTCTACGATTATTTTTAATAAAAAAGTACCTCAAGAGTTTTTAAAGTTCTTAGCATCTAATGCTTAAAAAGAGTTACTAAGTAGGGTAAATTATGATACTTGATTTGCTGGTATTTACGTGTTTCAGCTCCAAAACTTAAGAAATATTTTGCAATGGATTGCATCGAGGATCCTCCAAAATTAAAGACTCCAAAATCCTTTTGATATTTATAAATTGCGCTGTTTATTAAGAAGGTATTTGCGCCATTTTTTCTGTTTTTAAAATCTGTTGAAGAAACTAACAGTGTGACTGTATCTTTGTGTTTTAAAAAAAACCCTGAAGCAACCAAATGGTCTTTATCATCGTAAATGGATAAAATTTCTCCTATTTGGTTTACCAAACAAATATTCATGATTTGTTCTAGAACTTGATAATCAGCTTTTTTGATATTTGGGGTTCTTTGACCTACATTGTTTTTGAATAGGGTTATTAATTGTTCTGGAGCATCTCCCCACTTCTCTTTTAAACCTGAGGTATTTGCTCTTCCTAAATCTTTTCTTCTGTCTTTTCTATAGGTGTTCAAAATTGCGTCATGATCTGAATGCAGCGATAGAACTTGCATCTCTTTGGTAAGTAGATGCGGTGATTTTTTTTCGATGTGATTCCTTGTATTCAATCGGGATTCAATAAAACGAAACTTTCCATACAAAACATCAAGAAAAGATTGGATACCTATTTTTTCATTCAAAGAAAAAACGCCTAATTCTAGGATCCAAAAAGGAGGATATCCGTATTTTATAAAAAACTTTGAACGCCAAGGAACAGGCATTACCGCTTTGTAGTCATCGAGAACTAACACGTCCCAATGGTCTGCAACAATGTCTAAATACCAAGAGAAAGCGAAAACCTTGGATTGAACAGCATTCTCAATACAAAAATTGTATTTAGAAACATCAAGGTGTTTTCTTTGAACGTAGTGAATCATGTTATGAAGTCGCTATTTTAATCATCGAATCATATAATTTTTTCCAACCTTTCCATCGTAAATAATCACTCAAACTTTCGTTGTGAAACAAAGTAATAAAAGTGCCATTTACTGCTTTTACTTCGTTCTTTAAATCTCTAATTTTACCCAAAGATTGTCTTGGAGTTAGCTTCATATAGTCATTCAAAGTGGTGTCCATTAAGGCAAAAGGAAATATTTTAAGAGGTGTCTGAATTTCAAAATCAAGATCATAAAAATAAAAAGGAGTACACGTACTGGCTCTAAAACCAACGTTGCTGGCATATCCCATGGAATAATCCTCTTCGACCTCAAGGTCAATTAGATTTTGATAGGTTTCAGGCAAGCTAAATCTCAAATAGTGTTGTCTGGACCTCTGAATGGGCGTGTTGATGATTCTTTCTAATCGCTCTTTTTCTTTTTTTAGTAATGGCGCATTGTTCATGGTAAAATAAGAGGGATGCAAGCCAACACTTGCATAATCTAACATTTCCTTTATGAGCAGTCTATAGTTTGTTTTTGAGGCGGAAACATTGGTATCAAACGTGGTGTAATCCCCTATTAAAAAAAAGAAAATCGTTTTGATATTTTGTTCTTTTCTCGTGTGTATAAACCGATCAAAAGTATCAAAAGGATCTTTTTTTATATTGAATACCACCGCAAACCGATGCAAAATATTTAGCAACTTAAATTGTGCTAAGTCATTTACAAAACCACCGATACTCCTTACCAAACTTTTATGTTTATATGCATACGCATTGTCAATATCTACCGTAGAGATAAATTCATATGACCGATTCTCATACTCAAGATCTGGAAATTTTTCTTTGAAGGCTTTTAACAGTTTATAGGCCCAAATATCGACAACTGGTTTTTCTAAAAAACGATATTTAAATGCCATACTTTGTTCTGCGGTATAGCGTCCATGAATGTCTTTAACATGGGGTAAATATTCTTCATATCTCGAAATCAGATAAAAACTAGCTGCAAAAATATCATACGGAATGAAAGACTTGGGTCCTGCATTAAAAAAACAAGCGACTTCTTCCCATTTTTGAATAATAATTTCCATATCATTCACACCTTGCTCAAATAACAAGTCGTTACTTTTTACAAAAAATTCATTTCCAAAGGGTGTTTTTGTATAGGTCATTTTGGGACCATTATAGGCTACAAAATCATCAACTTTAGTCGTAAAATCTACAGGAATTAATAAGATTCTTGTGAAAATATGTTTAAAAATATAACGAACTCTTGGAGTTATTTTATGTGTATAAATTAAAATCATTGAATCAGTTGCGAATTATAAATGACACATTAAAAAATGCCTTCATCTGCAAAGCTAAAATACGCTTTTTCGGTAATTATTAAATGATCTAAGAGTTTTATATCTAAAGTTACGCCCGCTTGTTTGATTTTTTGAGTGATGTGTTTATCTGCAGCGCTTGGCTGTAATTTTCCCGAAGGATGATTATGACAAACAATTATGGCTACAGATACAAACTCTAAAGCACTCTTATACAACAATCTCACATCTACAACGGTCGCTGTTAAACCTCCTTTACTAATTTGTCTTTTTGCAACTACTTTATTCGAATTGTCTAAAAATAGCACCCAAAACTCTTCATGTTCTAGGTCTCCAAGAACCGGTTGCATCAATTTAAAAACATCTTTGCTACTCGTTATTGTTGCTCTTTCTTTGACATTTTCTAACTGACGTCTTTTCCCCAATTCTAAAGCGGTAATAATGGCAATCGCTTTTGCAGTTCCTACCCCTTTAAATGTCATTAGTTTTTCTATCGTTAACTTGGCTAGTTTGTGTATGTTTCCATTGACAGATTGTAGGATCCTTTTTGACAAGGCAACGGCACTCTCTTCTCTATTTCCAGAACCAATTATGATGGCAATGAGTTCAGCATCGGATAAAGAAGCTTTTCCTTTCGCTACTAATTTTTCTCTTGGTTGGTCGTCTGGAGCCCAAGATTTAATGGTCAACTTTTCCATCTATTTTTTTAAATAAAAATACAACAAAACCTCTTATGTCTCAAGGGTTTTCAACACTGTTTGATCGAAATTATTTTAAACGAACTCCTATGATTCGATGAAAAAAAGAAGTGGTTTATCTTATAAGAAGTGGCAACAGTGGCTTTATTTCGAATCGAATACCAGTCCATACCGCTAGTGTGAGTTCTTTATAAAAAATTGAAAACTTCCTTTTATTTACATTTGCAAGAAAACTCTTTATATCTTTGTATTTTATTTCTATATTTAACATATGAAAATTATCATAGCTGGAGCTGGAGACGTTGGTTTTCATTTAGCTAAGCTTCTTTCTTACGAATCTCAAGACACTTACATCATAGATTTTGATGGTGAAAAACTAGAGTATCTTAACAGTCATTTAGACATTATTACTAAAAAAGGAGACGCTACCTCTATAAAATTACTGAAAGAAATTGGTGTTGATTCTGCAGATTTATTGATTGCAGTAACCGACAGCCAGAATACCAATTTTACAATTTCTGTGATTGGAAAATCTTTAGGAGCTAAAAAAACAATTGCCAGAATAGATAATTCTGAGTTTTTAAATGAATGCGAAGTCGATTTTAAAAAATTTGGCTTGGACTTTATGATCTCTCCCCAAGAACTGGCTGCTAATGAAATTAAAATGCTCTTAGACCAGTCTTCATTTAATGATACGGTCGCTTTTGAAAGTGGGGTTTTTAACGTAATGGGGACGCTGTTAACTCACAATTCTCCAATTATAGATTTGACTGTTAAAGAAGCATCACATAGCTTTCCTTCGATCGATTTTACCACCATTGCCATCAAAAGGCAGGGCGTTTCACAAACGATTATCCCAAGAGGAGATACTCGCTATGAATTAGAAGATCAAGTTTATTTTTGTGTGCCTAATTACAGTATGAAAGACCTCTACCCGATCCTCGGAAAGAAGCAATTCAATATTAAAAACGTAATGATTCTTGGCGGAAGTAGTATTGGCCAAAAAACAGCACGAAATTTATGTAAAAATAATTTTAAGGTAAAACTGATTGAAATCAATAGAGAAAAAGCAGGCTTGTTGGCGGAAGAATTGAGTGATACGCTTGTGATCAGTGGTGATGGTCGAGATTTGGAGCTTTTAGAAGAAGAAAATATCAGAGAAACCGATGCCTTTATAGCGGTAACTGGAAATTCTGAAACAAATATCATGTCTTGCTTGGTTGCAAAGTCTAAGGGTGTTAAAAAGACAATTGCTTTGGTAGAAAACATGGATTATATCGATATTTCACAAACAATTGGTATTGAATCTTTGATTAATAAAAAATTAATTGCAGCCAGTAATATTTTCAGACACATTCGAAAAGGTGAAATTTTAGCCTTGGCCAATTTGCACAATATAGACGCAGAAGTTTTTGAATTTGAGGTAAAACAGGGTGCCAAAGTAACCGAACATCCAATTAAAGACTTACGATTTCCAAGAGAAGCAGTTTTTGGAGGGGTTATTAGGAATAAAAAAGCGATGATGGCTACTGGAGATATGCAAATTCAAACAGGAGACAAAGTGATCGTATTCTGCCTACCAGAGGCAATCCATACCGTTGAAAGATTGTTTAATTAATACAATGAAATCTTTGAATACTAAAATAATATTTCGCTTTCTAGGAATTACTGCGATACTGAACGGACTTTTCATGTTTATTGCGGTTCCTTTTAGTTTGTATTATAAAGAAACTGCTACCTGGGGAATTATCAATGCGGGAATTATTACCGTAATCATTGGTTTACTTCTTTATTTTTTAAACAAACCGAAAAACACCATCATTCACAAAAAAGAAGGATACTTAATTGTAACCCTAGGATGGCTTACACTCTCTCTAACAGGAATGTTACCCTATATCATCTCTGGTGAAATCCCAAATGTAACCAATGCTTTTTTTGAAACAATTTCAGGATATTCTACCACAGGTTCATCGATCTTAAAAGACATCGAATCAATGCCAAAAGGTATTTTATTTTGGAGAAGTGCCACACATTGGATTGGTGGAATGGGAATCATCGTATTAACCATTGCGATCCTTCCATTACTTGGAATTGGTGGCATGCAGCTTTTTATGGCGGAGGCCCCTGGTCCATCAACAGACAAATTACATCCTAGAATTACAGACACTGCCAAACGCTTGTATTTGATATATGTGCTGCTCACTTTCGCTCAATTTTTGTTGTTAAGGGTTGCAGGCATGACCTGGTTTGATGCGATCAACCATGCAATGGCAACCATGAGTACGGGTGGTTTTTCAACCAAAAATACGAGTATCGCTTTTTACAATCACTTGCCTTTAGTTCAATATATCATTATCTTTTTTATGTTGATTGCGGGAACTAATTTTGTGTTGACCTATTTTGCCTTGAAAGGAAAAATTCAAAAAGTATTTCAGAGTGAAGAATTTAAATACTACTTATTTGGTATTATAGGAGTTGCTTCTATTGTGACGATCATTATCTATTTCTTTCAAGATCCAAATCTCCAGACCAGTATTGCACATCCAATGGTTTATGGGAAGGCAGAGAGTGCCATTAGACATGGGTTGTTTATGGTTACTTCTATTGTAACGACTACAGGCTTTGTCACAGCAGATTTTACCATGTGGAGTTTCTTTGCGACTGGTATTTTCTTTGCACTTTTTTTTACTGGGGGCTCAGCAGGTTCAACAAGTGGGGGGGTCAAAGTCGTCAGGCACGTTGTCATGTTGAAGAATAGTTTCTTGGAGTTTAAAAAAGCATTGCATCCCAATGCAATCATCCCTGTAAGACATGATGGGAAAGCAGTGCAACAAAACATTGTTTTTAACATCATCTCTTTCTTTATTATTTACATGTTAATTTTTACAATTTCTTCGGTGGTATTTACTTTTTTTGGGTTGGATTTTACCTCTGCTCTGGGTGCCGCTGCCTCAAGTCTTGGTAATATAGGACCTGCGATAGGGTCTGTAAGTCCTGTAGATAACTTTGCACACCTTTCTTCTGGAGCCAAATGGTTTAGTGCCTTCTTAATGCTTATTGGTCGTTTGGAACTCTTTACGGTACTTATTTTATTTACGCCTTTCTTCTGGAGGAAAAATTAATAAGAATCTTTTTTTGAGAAAGTAAAAAAGGCTAATTTTGAGGTTAAGAAAAAGATCGCATGAGTTTTACATTTTTTTTTAGGAAGAAACCACAACACCTATTTGAGGGGTTTATTGACATTCATAACCACCTGTTGCCTGGAGTTGACGACGGCAGTAAGTCTGTAGACCAATCTCTGGAAATGCTTGATCTATATGCGGATTTGGGGGTGAAAAAAATCATTTCAACTCCACACATTTATAAGGATTTATACCCAAACACAAAAAATACCATCGAAAATGCCTTTGATCTATTAGAAAAAGCCTTGCATGATCAGAGCGCAAAGCTCCATGGTTTTGCCGCAGAATATTTGGTAGATGAATTTTTTATGGCAGAAGTAAGTGCTCAGACCCCATTGCTCACTTGTTTTGATAGGCACATTTTAATCGAAATCCCTTTTTTTGACCAATTAAAACGATTAAATGAAGCCCTTTTTTCGTTACAAAACCAAGGATATGCACCCATTTTAGCCCATCCAGAACGCTATGCAGCTCTTCAATCGATAGAAGAGGTTGAAGCCTTGAAGCAAAAAGGCGCTAAAATGCAATTGAACGCACTTTCCCTTTTGGGATTCTATGGTCCAGAGGCTCAAAAAAAGGGATCTTTATGGTTGAAAAAAGGATTGTTTGACCTTATTGGTACAGATGCGCACAACCCCTATCAATTAAAAAAACTACAGGAACTTCACCTCAATAAAAAAGAGCTCTTCTTTTGGGAAGAACTCTGTGATAAACAAATGGAACTTATCAGTCTTTAAGACTTGTCTTCCCCGTAACCATAGCCATAGCCATAGCCATAGTTGTATTTGTACTGATAGCTGTAGCGATAGCTGTAGCCATATTTATAATAAGAGGAAGCACCTGCTTTGATCCCATTGAATACGACCCCGATGTTGGTGGCTTTTTTGTCCTCGACCAAGCCTTTGATAAAAGGAATTAACTTTTTATCTGTATAATGTGCTCGGGTAGTATAGAGCACCAAATCTGCATGTTCCAACAGTGGTAGGGTATCACTCACAAGCACCAAGGGCGCAGAATCGATGATGACATAATCGTAGGACTTCTTGAGATCTGCTAGTAAATTCGAAAAAACCTTGGAATTTAAGAGCTCTGCGGGGTTTGGTGGAATGGGTCCACTTAAAAGAATGTCTAATTGATTATTGAAAAGGTCTAGGGTTTCTATACCTTCTTTGCTTAACACTAGGCTTGCATTGGCAATAAGGGTACTCAACCCTTTGAGATTGCTTTTTCGATCTATATTGATCAACGTGTGTAACTGAGGGTTTCGAAGATCTGCCCCAATAAGCAGTACTTTCTTACCGGTAGCCACATAACTTGCCGCTGTATTAAAAGCTGTTAGAGTCTTCCCTTCGCCTTTGATGCTTGAGGTACACAAAATAACATTGGACTGATCCCTGTTTAATTTGAAACTGATGTTGGAACGGATCACTCGCGAAGACTCGGCAAAAATTCCACGGGAATTTGTGATGGATTGTATGTCTTCAACAAAAGGCACCTCACCCATGATGTCTAAATTAGGAATCAGTTTTTCGAGGTCTTCTCGGGTGTGGATTTTAGTATCAATTAGTTTTAAGATGTATAAAATCCCGAAAGGGATAAACAACCCAAGTAAAATAGCTCCTAAGAATATGATCTGTTTTTTAGGAGCTACCGGGATAAAATCGGTGAAGGCATAATTAATTACACGGGTGTTGGACAGTGTCGCTTCAGAAGAAATAGAGGCCTCCTCGCGACGTTCTAATAAAAACAAATACAGCTTTTCGGCAATTTGAAACTTACGCTCAAACCCCAACAAAGTAGCTTCAAGTTTGGGAATTTTGGATACCGTTGAATTGGTTCTGTTTTCAAACTCTTTGTAACTTCCTAAGGAGGTCTCGATGTTAGAGAGGTAGTTGTCTACACTCCTAAAAATATTTGTTTTCAAGTCGCTAAGTTGACCACTCATTTGAATGACCAATGGGTTACGCGTACTCGCCCCATTCAATAAATTTTTACGCTTCAGCACTAGCTCATTATAAGACAGTACCAGCTCATTCACATTGGCACTTTCCAATCCAATATTAGAAGGTAAGAGACTAAAATCGGCTTGGTTGTTAAGGTTTTTTTTCAAAGATTTCGCAAGGGCTTTTTGAGTCGTCAAATTGAACTGCTGCTGATCTATGCTATAAATACTCGTCAAGGCTTCTGCAGTCTGCACTTCTGGAGAGAAAATCAAATTGTCGGACTTAAACCCAGTGGTTTGAAGGGTTAGAGAGTCTATTTCAGTTTTGATAGAACTCAATCTGTTGTTGATGAAGTCTATAGTCAAATCAAATATTTCTTGCTTGTCGATTATTTGCTGTTGATGCGACACCTCAATGAGGGTATTGATAATGGCTTCATTGTGTTGGGTATTGGATCCTTGAATAGTAAAATCTATATTATCACCTGTTTTACTACTCGCACTAATCGCAACACTTTTAGACAAACTCTCAATAGTCCTATCCCTGGAAGATCGACGGATTAGGAACTCCTGCGATTTTTTTACTTTAACGGCATTGATAGTTAAGACAAACTCATCGGTTTCTAGTGGTAATGAAAGATCAAAAGATATTGTCTGATCACCTAACTGCAATAAACCTTCGGAAGGTTTTAATACCAAACGAATTTGTTCATAAGTTTGCTGAGTTTTAAAAACAATTTGAAAAGGAATCATATCCCCAAAGACGAGACTTTTTCTCACCCGACCAATAGAGTATACCTGAGTCTGAAGGTCCAAATGATCTACAACTCCTTCAAAGTTGGTTTTCGAACCTAATTGGGTGATGAAATTGTCAATTTTCACCCTTCCAAAATCAATCAAGGAAGCCGAACTCCTCGTTAAAAAAGAGGATGGATCTGAGGAAGCGTCTTTTACTTGTAGAGTTGCAGAGGTTTTATAAACAGTGTCGGCATAGCGGAGGTGAAAATAAGCTCCAAAACTTAACATCAATACAGTAACTAAAAACCAAGGCCAAAAAAATAAATAGTAGCGGATTTCTTTGACAATATCAAAAGAGTCGTTGTCTTGGTTGAGGTAATTTTCAGGAGTATTCATATAAAATTAACGTATTATTATTAAAACTATACTAATAGCCAAACTTAGGATGGTACCCAATGTACCTATATTACCCACTAAGCCAGAAGATTTAACTCGGGCATCATTGGGGCGTACATATACAATGTCGTTTTGTTTTAAAAAATAAAAAGGAGACTGCATAAACTTAGCAGAGGTTAAATCGATATCATGATGGCTATTCTTCCCATTTTCGTTTCGTATCAGTAGTATGTTACGGTCTCCATTGATGGTTAAATCGCCAGCCAACCCCAATACTTGAGGTAGAGACACACGTTCTTCTAAAACCGTAAAAGTTCCTGGATTATTGACCTCTCCCAAAACGGAAACTCTAAAATTGAGGACTCTGACATTAACTGTAGAGTTGTTTACATATGGGCTGAGGGCTTTTTGAATTTCTTTTGCCAAGCTTTGGGTGTTATGATTAGAGGTGTCAATGTTTCCAATAATCGGAAGATTGACGCTACCCTCTTTGCCTACTAAATATCCATCAATAGCACGGTTTTGACCTTGTGCTTGTTGGAAATTTAGAGACGAATGTCTTTGGAAAACGAGAACACTCTCTGGATTCAAGGCTTTGATTTGAATGTCTAAGATGTCACCGGGTTGGATGTCTAAAAAATTAAAGGTATTTTCAATATCAGTTAGGAGCTCAAATTCACTGTCGGTGTCTTGGAAGTAATTGATATTCTTTTTGGAAGCGCAGGATATTGAGATGGCAATCAGGATACAATAGATGAGGAATTTTAATTTCATATTAAATTTTTTTACAAATTTATTGTTTTTTGACGACTTTTTAATAATAATAATTTTATTAATTTTTTATTCTCTAAGTATTTAAATTTGTCATGAATTTGTGACTTCACATATTATGAGAAGATCTTTTGCATCTAATTACTATGGTAAAATTGAAACGCCGCTACTTATGAATATAACCCGGCATTCTAAGGAGAGTACTTTTCTGACCTATATAGGGACGCATCAGAATAAAGATGCACTAGCAGATTTATTTATGCAAAAGGCGGGAGTTATTTGGTGATAATTTTTTCTTTAAAAAGTATAATCTTAAGTCTATATTTTTCTTTTTATTCTATTTAATAACCACTTTCTATATTCACTATTAAAAATGGATTTACAAAATTTACCAAACTTCCTGTATAAATTAATCCTAATCAATTTAAAATTTATTGTTGATTTACTTTTGTAAAGAGATTTGTTAAATGCTTTCAAGTAGTTTTCTGCTTCTTCTGTTTTATTATATTTTAAAGATTCTAAATCTCCAAAAACAAGGTTACAATTTGCTAAAAAACAATTTAACGTGTTATTTAACTTAGTAAACTTTGAAATAGCCTTTTTAGTATCAACTTGTTTTGATAATAGAAAAACGTCATATGCGTTTCTTAATAAAAAAACTTTAAGATCAAATCCATAATCATTAATCTGACTAGAGATTATAGAAAGTGATAATTGATTTTCGAAGCTTGATAACAAAAAATTGTTTATTTGTTGAGTATCTTCACTGATTATTTTATAATTAAATTCACCTCTGAATTTTTCTATAGTAACCTCTTTGTGAATTTCAACTGCTGCTATATTTTCTTGTTTGACTAATCTTGGAAAATGCCTATGATCGGGAGGATTATTTAAAAGATTTTCAGCAGTATAGTAATTATCACTTTTTAAGATTTTAAATGCACTGGAAGCATCTTTTTTGGATAACAAAAAATCAATATCTCCGACCATCCTTTCGGCAATATCATCATATAATCCCTCTAAAAGGTTTCCAGTTCCTTTTAAAAATATTGGAGTAATGTTATTCTTTAATAAAAGTGTATTTAAATCTTGTGCTTGCGAAATTATTTGTTTGTTCCTGTCTCTATTTAAATCGGTTATATGTTTCATATAATTAACCAAATCAGCGGGAAGGTATTTTAAAAAATTAGCTCTTTTAAAATTACAGTAGATTGCAGGAAAGACATAATGACTGGTACTTACTTTTACCACTGCATCCCAATCTACATCAGTTGTTTTAAGAATTAACTCTATTTCGTCTCTGTTTTTATCCTCCAATGAAATTGTAAGACATTTAGCAATAAAAAATAGCGTTTCTTTATAATTCAATTGATTTTTTTCTTTTTAAAAATATTATTTAGTTGGATCTGGGTCTCTATACATAATTCCTTGCTTTTCTATTTCTTTTAACTGTTCAATAGTAAACTTGTCTCGAACTGATTTTGTTTTGGGAAAGATATAATTAGAAAGCGTTACAAATAGTTTTACCCGTTCTGTTTTTGTAAGCTTGTCTTGGTTTACCAGCAAATTATCCAGCACTTTTTCATAGAGTATTTCCATCTTTTCTTTGATGGAAGGCCCTTCTTTTTTGGCAGGTCCTCTTTTGGATTTTTTACCTGCTTTTTAGGCTGAATTTTGATCGAATGGCATAACTTATTATTTAAAAATTTCTTTTTGGTAAATTTTTAAACCATTTTTCATAAAGATTTGAAGTTGGTAATAAAATCACCCAAGCAGTTAAGAAGATTAATTGTAAATCTAAGAAAAAAGAATTGTTTGATTGATACCACATTTCCAATTCACCTTTATAAGGTGCTATAATACGATTGTAAAACTCATGTGGACTTTCATCTGTAACAGCTGAAATAATTGATTCCTCGTCTCTAAAAATAATAGAACCAATCCCAGTAAGTCCCGGTTTTACATTGTATATTTTAGATTGTACCTCTTTATTATATGCAGTAAACGTTTTAGTTACTAATGGTCTAGGACCAACTAAGCTAATATCTCCTTTTAAAATATTAATAATTTGCGGGAGTTCATTTATCTTTGTTTTTCTTAAAAAAGATCCAATTTTTGTAACTCTTGGATCATTTTGAAGTGTAATACTGCCAGTACCCATATTCATAGAATTTTTCAGCATGGTTGCAAATTTCCAAATTTGAAATCTTGAATTATAAATACCATAACGTTCTTGAAAGTAAAACACTTCTCCTTCAGCCGAAAATCGTAGAATTATAATTATGGGAATAAAAACTGGTAAAAGAATAATTAATATAATTAAACTAACAATAATATCTAATAAGCGTTTAAAAAAAATATACATAATTTACATTTTTTGATCTAGGTGTTTTCCAGTTTCTATATGCATAAAATCTGGAACATATTTTTTAATAACTGTTACAATATTTGACTTTTCAGAATTGAGATTATTAAATACATTTTCAAAATCAGTTTGTACTTCTGCAAAAGAAATATTAACCTCTGAAGTATTAATATACCCTAATGAATCAAACTCATTAACTTCATAATCTTCTTCTTCAGTAAAGAACTCTTCATATGTCTTTTCCCCTGAAGTATCTGTCTTGAAAAAGTAAATTGGATACTTTGCAGGGTATTTGTCAAAATCAAATTCTTTTGCCTCTTGTTCCGAAAAAACTAATTCTGGCTCAAAACCGTTCTCTTTCAGAAAGTCTAAAGCTATCTCTTTAAAATATATCTGATCTTTATCAAAGTCTAACTTTGGAAAGAAAATATTCCCGCTAGAACCTAAAAATGTTGCCAATAAACATATTTGACCCGATTGTTTTGGTGATACAAAAAAGCGTTTAATATCTGACGGGCAACTTAATGGTTGTTTTTTATTTAATCTATAGATAAATCCGTCTAACAAACTCCCATTAGAAAAAGCAACATTGGCGAATCGAGCTGTTGATACTCTAAAATTATTTTTTTTTGAAAGAATTAATTTTTCCATTAAGCTTTTAGAAGCTCCCATAATATTTACTGGATTGGCAGCTTTATCGGTAGAAACACTAAAAAAATATTTTGGCGGATTTACTTCACATAAATTTAAAAGCTTGATTGCACCATATACATTATTCTTGATTAAAGCTTCTACAGAAATTTTATCCTTTTCTGATCGTACATGTTTATGAGCTGAAAAATTTGCAACAACCTGCCAGTTTTCAGAATTAAAAACTTTATCAAATGTGGTACTCAATAAATTAACCGGATAAGTAATGTATTCAGGATTATAGTCTAACAAATTAGAGCTTCTTAAATCTCTTGTCAATTCGGTTAAACCATTTTCATTAATATCTACTACTGTTATTTTTGAAGGTTTAAATTTTAAAATCTGTTTGATGTAACTAGATCCTATTGTGCCTGCTCCACCAATAACTAAGATATTTTGATTAAATAATTTGTTTGACAATATATTTTTATTATTAAAAACATCATTGTCAAAACTTATTTTTTTAAAAAATGGTTTTTTAAAGTTATTCATTTAATATTATATATTTTTTTAAATCAAAGTAGAATCCTTCAATTCAAGATTGAGTAAAGGTTTTTATTTTTTTTTAACATGAATTATTTATTTGAATCTGTAGATAACATCTTTGTAGTGATTTATTATTATTTTTTCATCAAACACTTCAACGGCTCTTTTCCTTCCGTTCACCCCCATTGAAATTAGTTCTTCTTTGGGCAATAAAATCATTTTTTCCATTTGAATTGCTAAATCAAATGAATCTTTAACCTTACACAAAAAACCTGTTTCACCGTCTATAACAACATCTTTACATCCCGGTACATTTGTTGTAATAATTGGTAAAGACATACTTGAAGCTTCAATTAAAACCTTTGACAAACCTTCTCTGTAGGAAGGCAGTACAATGCAGTTGGCTTTCTCCATTTCTTCTTTCACAAAGTCTGTTTCTCCAACATAATTAATATAATCGTCTTTTACCCATTCTTCTAGTACAGACTTTTTAATTGCAGTTTCATTACTATCATAAATTGGGCCTAAAACATTGAATTCTATATTTGAAAACTTCATTTTAATTACTTTAGCAGCATCAATATATTCCATAATTCCTTTGTCATATATAAGTCTACCTATGAACAAAAACGAAAAATTTAGATTCTCTTTATTTACCTCTTTATTTCTAACAAACAAACTAGTATTTACGCCAGAACCTGGTATTAACTTGCATTTATCTTTAGTAATTAACTTGTTTTTTAAGAATAACTGTAAATCATCATTGTTTTGAAAAAATACTATTGAAGCTTTTCTTTGAGAAACTTTATAAAGTAGTTTTGCAATTTTAGTTGATATACTATTTTTAATAAATAGTGTACCTAAACCAGAAATATTATTCACAACTGGGAACTTTAGCATCCCTGCCGCTATTGTGCCATAAATATTAGGTTTAATTGCATTATGGCATATAATGTCTGGAGCTATTTTTTTGTAAATTTTATAATATTGATAAATTAAATGTATATCCTTAAAAGGGTTTTTTGAGTTATTATTAATAGAAATATTCGTATGCTTATAACCCAAATGTTGCAGTTTTTCCGAAAATTCATCTTCTAATGCAACTGTAAAAATTTCGTTTCCATCTTTTTTAAAATCGTTTAAAAGCCCTCTTCTAAAGTTATAAATACTCCAAGAAATGTTTGAGGAAAAAACTATTCTCATATTTATTTATTAATTTTTAAAATGCTTAATTGTTTTTTACTTAACATCGCTATTAATAATAAAGGAGCAAACTTAGCTCTATGTCTTATTGCAGTTCCAACATTTGAAACTCCTAAAGAAAAAACTAATGATAATGTCAAAATTACAGTTAAAATAAATTTATACTCTTCAATATTTTTTAATGTTTTTCTATTTTTATAAAATTTTCGGAAAACATATATATAAAATATACTATCAATCAGTCCAAGAACGTGACCTGGTGATTTCACTAAAAAAGGAATTAATGGAGCAAACAAAAAAGTTATGAACCTTATAGGTATTTTCCAAATATCAGAAACAGTACCTGTTACTCTCATCCAGTTAGGATAAGCTGAGCCACCACTAGTATACATACTTTCTCTTAAATAAAAAGAATCTAAACCTTCATCCAAAGAACCTCCAAACTTACCTAAACCTATATTACTAGAATTTAATAAATATATTACAACTACTATAACCGAAAGCATTAGTATTTTCTTAAAAACACTAATATTCCTATTCCTAAATGCATAAAATATTGCCGTACCTATGAAAACGGAAAATATACCAGAATGAAATAACATTCCAAATATTGTGAAAAATATAAATTTAATTAAAAAAATGAGATTTAAACTTCTCATATATTTAATAAATGAGATGACACATAATAATAAACATAAATTTACGGGTACTTCTCTCAATAAGAGTGCTGAATGTAAACAAAACTGAGGAAAAAAAACAGCCACCCATGCTATTTTAATTGCCATTTTTTTATCTTTCCAAATCAGATAACTTGCATCGTGTATATATTTTATCAATAGGGTCCCCAAGAAGACCATAATTAAATTCAGAACAATCTCCTCTCGTCCAACTATATCATATACAAAGGAAAATAAATATGCTAAAAAATTATGTCCTTGACTAAAGACTGATGCGTAATCTATTCCGAAGTGATACGCATAAATGTATGCTTTATACTCAATAACCAATGCATCTCCATCTCCGTGTGGTAAAACAAAAAGATATTTCCCCATCAACATTACACCAAGTCTTATTAAAAAGCCAATCACCAAAAGATGACTTATTTTATTTTTTTTATTCAAATTTTAATTTTTAATTTTTAATTAAGATTCACCATCGTTTTAAATGTCAAAATAATGTTGTAAGTATTTTAAAGAATACTAGCATTATACCATTTTTGAAAGCAATAAAATGTCCAAACTCTAAATGTATTGTCTTTTAAACCATCAACATGATCATTAATTAATTTTTGCATAAAGTTTATATTAAAAATATTCTGTTTGATTAAATAATCTGTTTCAACGTAACAAAGTAATTCCTTTTTAAAAGAATTTCTTAGCCAGTCACCTACAGGAATTTCAAAACCTTTCTTTGATTTTTCTAAAAATTTATTAGGAAAATATTGTTTAAATGATTCTTTTAATAGATGTTTTTTATTCCACCCCTTTATTAAATAATTATCAGGTAGCTGATTGGTAAAATTCCATAGTTCTTTATTTAAAAAAGGTGCACGACATTCAAGAGATGCTAACATGCTCGTCCTATCTACTTTAACCAACATATCTCCTTCTAAAGAAATACTCTTATCTAAATTTCTAAAATCCTTTAGACTTTTTATTTCCTTCTCTTTATAATGCATAAAATCATCATTGTTAGAGCAGTTAACAAATAAATCTTTTAATTCATTTTTTTGAAAACCTAAAGAAATAATATTATAATAAAATTCATTATTATAATTAATAGCCTTGAATAATCTTTTCATTTTAAACCTAAGCCCTCTGCTATCGTCTTTAGTTTGCAATATTTTATCACTATACCTTATAAAGTTCTTATGAACTCCTTCAGATACTAAATTAGTATACTTTGTATTTAATTTTCCAATATAATATTTATTATACCCTCCAAAAACCTCATCTCCACCATCTCCTGTCAAAGCAACTTTAACATTTGCTCTTGTTAACTTAGAAACCAAAAATGTTGGTAGTGCTGATGAATCGGCAAAAGGCTCATCAAAATTTAATAAAACCTCATTAACATCATTTTTAATATCTGAAACCTTTACTCTAAACTGATGATGATTACTTTTAATTCCTTTTGCGACTAACTGAGCTTTATCTGTTTCATCAAATTTTTTTTTATCAAAACCTATAGAGAAAGTATCTATTGGTTGGTTTTTAATTTCTGACAAACAATGAGAAACTATTGATGAATCTACACCGCCTGACAAAAAAGTTCCAATAGGCACATCCGAAATGGACCTAGACTCAACACTATCAAATATTAATTTTTTTGTTATTTTTTTTGCTTCTTCGAATGATAATTTTCCGTATTTAATTTGGTCTTTCTCTTTGGTCTTTTTAATTTCAAATTCAAAATCTATGCAATCAAATTCTATATAATGATTGGACTCTAATTTATAAATGTTTTCATATATAGTATTCGGAGCCGGTATGTATGTCAGTTGAAAATATAGAGAAAGTGCTTTTTTAGAAATTTCAGGAGTAAATTTCAAACTGTTAACAATAGATTTTAATTCTGAAGCCCAATAAAAACTCCCCTCATTTTTTGTATAATACAAAGGTTTCTCTCCAAAAAAATCACGTGCAATAAAAATTTTATTTTTGTTCTTGTCATAAATACTAAATGCAAACATTCCATCTAACATATTAAAACAATCCACACCCTTTTTTTCATACAATTTTAGGATAACTTCGGTATCAGAGTTTGTATTAAACAATACTCCTTCCTTTTCTAGTTCAGATTTTAATACTTTATAATTATAAATTTCTCCATTAAAAACTATAACAATGCTCTTGTCATCATTAAATATTGGTTGACTTCCTGAGTTTAAATCTATTATAGACAACCTTCTCATTCCCATACAAAAGGAAACATTTTCCAGGTTTTTAAAATAAGTGCCAGAATCATCAGGTCCTCTATGAACAATTAAATCGTTCATTTCAGTTAACTCTTGAAGTAGACTTTCTTGATTAACTTCTCCTATTTTAATTATTCCATTAAGACCACACATAAATTCTAATTATTATATATTTTTAGCCATTGGTTTGAAATTTCATCTATATCAAATTTATCCTTTACATATATATAATTATTATTTCCCATTTCTTTTAAATTCGCTTTACTCTGCTCCATCATAAGTCGCATTGCAGAAGCTAGTTTCATTTTATTTCTTGATTCTACAATCATTCCACCCTTCGAATTGTTTATTACATCTGGTATACCTCCAACATTTGTAGAAACAATAGGTAATTTTGCAGACATCGCTTCGAGCAAGACCATAGGTAAACCTTCAGAATTTGATGAAATTACAAAAGCATCATAGTCTTTTAATAAATTTGGAATGTCTTCAGACAATCCAATTAAGGAGACATTTTGCTTAATATTTTTTTCTTCTATTAAATGAATCAAATCTTGCTTTTCAGGACCATCTCCAATAATATTCAACTCAAAATTCATCTTTACATTAGCAAGTACTTCACATGCAGAAATAAGTAGTTTATAATTCTTTACAGGAATAAGTCTTCCCACAGAAAGCCATTTAAAAGTCTTGTTTTTAATAGTTGAGTGTTGATATTTTTCAACAAACAAACCATTTACCATCACCGAACTTTTAAGTTTACTTATTGCCTTACCATCTCTTAACAGCTTCAAAGATTCATTTGAAACCGCAGTATGATAATCAACCCATTTTTTAGTCAATTTATATATAAGATATGGTGATAAGCCTAGTATCTTTTCTTCATCATAAACACAATGAGTTGTATTTATAACCTTAATTTTAGCGTTAAAAAACTTAACAATTCTACTTATAATATTTGCTTGAAATAAATGTGAATGAATTACTTTAGGGCTTTCATATTTCACCACATTTAAAATTTCTTTAATAGATTTGAAATCAGATATTCCTTTTAGTTGAATGTTGTAATGTTCAACTTTGGGGTGTAATTCTTTTTCTAAAGAAAGATCATCTTTCAATGATATCAAAACTATATCACACCCTCTAGTTATAAGTGCTTCAATTAATCTAATTAATTGTGTTTCTGCCCCACCATAACCAAGGCTGTTAATCACGAATAATATTTTTATATTTTTCATTATATAATATTTCTTCAAAAAACGTTAAACGTTTTTTTTCTTTAAAGCTGACATCTAGATGTGAAATTTTTGTATTATCAATGCGTTTATTTTTCCATTTTTGAACAAAATCCTCTATTTTATTTATATTTTTCTTAATATTATTCTTATTATTTTCTATTTTACATAAAAAATCATACTCATTTGGAAAATCTACATCATCATACCCGATAATAATTGGTAAACCACGAGCTAAGTACTCTCTGGTTTTTAATGGACAAGCCTCATATAATTTTATTCTATAAAGTGCTAATGTACCAATTGCAACATCCATTTGACTAAAAATCTTTAAATACTCTTCTTTACTTAACATTCCATAAAATTTCACATTATCTAGTTTATCTAAATTATTTGATATCCCAATAATATGGAAATTCCATTTTTTTTTAATTTTTGATAATTCAATAATCTTATTAATACCATGCCATTTTTGATTATCAGAACCAATAAATACGAGATTTACTTGAGTCTTATCTGAATTGTTGTCTAATGGTTTATTTGATAATAAATCGATTCCATTTCCTATAATCTCAGTAGGTTTATTATACTTTTTGATACTATCATGTTTTCCGATTTCAGAAGTAACAGCCACAAAACCATCTACATATTTAAATTTATAATAATTTGAAAATTTATTATAAATATTCCCTAAATTAAAACTATTTACTTCTTCTTCTTTAGTTATTGAATTTAATTCAAGTATGGTTTTATTATCTTTGATTAATTTGAATATTCCTGGAGTTATTTTGCTTTCTCTCATATATATAATATCAGGATTATACTTTTTAATTTTTCCATTTATAGTGAAACCTTTTGATACATATTTAATTTTATTTGAAAATGGTACAATTTCTATTTCATAATTAATTTTTTTTTTTCTATTTAATAGACTTCTTTCTAAACTAGATCCCTGTTTTGTTAAAACAAATAATTTAACATCGTTACCTTGTTGAACCCAATAATTGATTTGGTCATTTATCTTCTTAATAACACCACTCTCAATATCATCTAACCAATAAATATAATATGCAATTTTCATTTTAAAAATTTCTTCACATTAATATTGAAATTAAAATTTAACACCCACAATGCATAAAGTCTATTTACATGTGTGTGTTTTTTTATTTTAATATTTATACTATCAAAATCCTTATACATTATACTAGAAAATTGATCATATGAATTGATATTTAATAAGTTATCTTTTCCTCTAATAATTAAACCTATTTTTTTTAACGCTGGTAAAAAATAAATGGGAATCATTTTTTTAATAGCATTCCTAAAAGTACTTGGTTTCATTTCATCTTGCTTTCTAAAATCTATATTTAATGGTTTAAATAATTTTTCAATTAAAAATGTATTATACAATCTAGATTCAACCCTAAATTTATTTGGTATAGTATACCAATATTCAACCAATTCTTTATCCCATAAAGGTAAAAGCCACTCATACCCAAAAAACTCATAAACTCTAACAGCATTATTTACATATTTTCCGACCCTTTGCTGTAGAAACCATTCTTCATAATAATTAACAAATTCATCAGAATTTGAGATATTATTTTTAATCCAACTTTTGTGAATACTTCTTATAACGTCATTTTTACACAGATCAATACCTATAGTTTGATTATTATAAAATTTATTAAAAATATAATCTTCTAATCTAATATTTAAAAGTTCTTTTTCTTTATCAAAAGAATATTGTTGAGGCAATAAACTTCCACCTAGCAAATCTCCACAAAATCCAGGTATAAAAATTGAATCATTAGGTAATATTTTTTTTTCTTTTAATTCTTGTACAGCAATAAATTCTTGATAATGGGGTAATGATGAGTAATTTGAAGCAAAAAAATTGAATTCCTTATTTTTTTTTGATTTAAGTAATTTCTTCCATTTTTCTTCAGAGTACTCTATAAAGTACCAATCATAACCTAGTTTTTCAGCAACTTCTCTAGATGTATCTACTTCAAAACTCCCTTTTTTACCATAGGTGTAACAAATTATATTCTCTAAGCCTATTCTTTTACAAAAAGCAGCTATATACCGGCTATCATATCCTCCACTTAAAGGGATTATAATTGTTTTATTTTTAGAAGCCTCTTTAATTCTCGAAAATATATTTACAGAAACTTCATCTAACTCATTAAAATAAGAATCTAAATTCTCTTTTTTATTTGAATAATTGTGACTGTGCCTATAATAAAAATCAACACTTAGAGAATTATTGGTGTAAACCAAATATTGACCTGCTAATAATTGTTTAACTTGTTTGAATAAGGTTGAATTACCCAGAGTATATGAAGATGAAAGGTACTCATAAGTTGCTTGATCATCTAATTGAAAATTTTTAGTAGTATTTTTTTCAATACTGTCAAAAATAAATAACTCATTTAATGAGTCTCTATAAAATAAGGGGAAAGATCTAACATAATCTACTGCGGCATAAAAATTATTTTCTTTTTTAATTATTACAGAAAAAAATCCATTTATAAGTTTAAGTTTTTTTACAAAGTTATCTTCGTTGGTAACGTCTATAAAATAATCTGCAAAATCTTTTCCTGAAAGCATCTTATTTAGTTCATTAAAGGCAAATCCTTTTACACTAACACATTCATTACTTTCCCACTTATAACCTTTATTATTTAATAGTTTCATCATAGTTTTAATTTTTCCAAATTGGTATTATTCTTTTAAAAAAAACATAAATACCTAAAATAGCAGTAATTCCAATTATCATTATTTCTCTCAATATTTCCGTAATTATGTAGCTATTTATTAGATGCTTAGCGCATAAAATAATTAAAACAAGGGGGCAAACAAAAATAATTTCTTTCAATAATATCTTTATCCAATCTAATATATTTATCTCCATAACTTTCAGAACCCAAATAACAAAACCAAGCCAAACAAAAAAACTAAAACTACCAAAAAGTAAAACTGCTAAAAGATCATCTGAGTATAAATAACCTAGATACAAGGCTATAAATCTTATCAAAAATAAAAGGAAATGAAAGAATAAGTTTTGTTTTTGTTTATCTAACACAAAAACAATATTAGACAAAGGTGAGCCAATAAAAACTAGAAATAACCACGGAATTAAATACTGTACATAAATGCCTGCTTTCAACCAATTCTCTCCAAAAACTAAACTAAATAACTCTTGAGAGATTAGTAGTAAAAATAGTAATGGCACCATTCCTGTTTTCACTAGTTTTTCGAATACATTTAGTCCTAATTCAGCTATTTTGTGATCCCTCATGGCAATGACAGCATTTGCATGAAAAACATTAGATATAGAATTACCAATTATGTTCATAGGTGTGGTTACAATCCTTTGAGAAAGAACATAAAACCCTGCAACGGCTGGATTAAATAAGATAGCAAATAATAATGGTGGAGCCTGAGCACTTAAAGTATTCATAATAGTGCTAACAACTGAGAATTTCGGAAAGTTACTGTATTTAACAGCCTCTTTTTTCATTGTCTTTGGTGTAATTTTTTTAAAATTAAAATTATTTTTTATAAAGCTTTTGTACAGTTTTATAATTCCAAAAGATTGCCCTATTATTTGTCCAAATATCAAACCGAAAACTCCAAAACTTAGAACTCCGAGTAAAATTTGAGAGAAAACACTTGAAATGCTTTGTGATATTTTTGTAACAGATAATGTTTTAAATTCCTTTTTTCTAATCGACCAATATGAAAATATGTTATAAAGTGAGACTACAAAAACACCTAAAGGTAAAGTCCAAATATATTTAGACAATTCTGGGATTTTTAACGTTTCTGAAATTTCATTACCAAAAAACGCAAAAACTAATAGTAATATAAAACTTGTTAATAATGTAAATAAAACTGAAACCGATAGTATATTTATAGCTTCTTTATCATGTTTGGGTAACGGAATTGCTAACTCATATTTTAAAGTTGAAATTATTACAAAAAAACTCATTAATGAAACATAAACTCCAAGAATACCGAAATCATCAGGTGTATAAACACGAGTAATAATTGGAGAAGCCAACATAACTGATATCTGTGCTATTGTTGTACCTCCTACTAAAACTAAAACATTCTTGTTAAATGTTTTAGTCTTTCTTACTTCATTTTTTTTCAACTATTATGCTTTTTTTTTATTTTTTTTGAAATACCTGCTTTAATAAATATTACCATTAATAAAGCTTTTGTAACTATAGACCCCGATCTTACTAATGTATGGCTTCCTAATTTAACACCTGTTAAATAATAATAGAATTCATTTCTATCTAATACTTTTCAATTATCTTAACATATAATATTTATAGATTTATAAAAACTACCTAGTTAAACAAAGTATTTATTCTTATACCAATTCTTAATAACTTCTACAATTCTTACTGAACAACCATTACTTCCGTATAAATCATTATTCCAAATAGAACTCTCTGTATTTAGAGCCATTTGCATTCCTGTTAAGTTTTCGTAAAAAAGTGAATTATTCCCATTTTCCAGGGTTTCTACCCATTCTGTTTCTTTACGTATTGTTACACATTCTTTTTCTAACCAATATGCTTCTTTCTGCATTCCTCCACTATCTGTAATTACTCCCTTGCTGTGAAATAAATATGATAAATTATCAAAGTAGGGTTGTGGTGAAATAAATATTATGTTGCTAAATTTATTTTCTTTTAACCCATAAGAATTCATCAATTTTCTTGTTCTTGGATGAATAGACATTACCGTTTTTTTATCTAAATCATTTAAACTTTCTAATATATAGCTAAGTCTCTGTTTAGAATCAGTATTATACGGTCTATGAATAGTTACATAATAATAATCTTCTTCTATTATTTTTTTATTAATTAAATCATTCTTTTTTATATAATAAATAAGATCTTTCATTATATCTCCAACATTGTAAATGTTTTTTACTAATCCTTCCCTTTCCAAATTATCTATAGCAATCTGAGAAGGCACAAATAAATATTCTGATATATGATCTGTTAGTATTCGATTAATCTCCTCTGGCATTTCTTTGTTAAAACTTCTAAGACCAGCCTCTATATGAAAAACAGGCAGATGTAATTTAGACGCTACTAGTGCACCAGCCAAGGTGGAATTTGTATCTCCATAAACTACCATTCCATCAGGTTCTTTAACCTCAATGATCTTCTCTATTTCGATCATCATACTCGCAGTTTGCAAACCGTGATTACCACTACCAATATTAAGCATATAGTCCGGCTTATTCATTCCTAATTGGTTAAAGAAAACATTACTCATATTTTCATCATAATGCTGTCCTGTATGAATTGTTATTAATTTTAAATTACCTTTACAAGCTCTTTCAAAAGCAAAATGTTTTATAAATTGAGGTCTTGCTCCTATAATTGCTATAATTTTCATTTTTTATTATTTTAAAAATGGATGTTTAGCTAGTGGTTTTTTCACAAAAGGATGATAATCTCCTTGAGTTCCTATAGTTGTTGCATGACGTATAGTGTGCACAATTTCAATTGCTTGCCTTGGTGCTTCTAAGCCATACCCATTGCCAGCTATTATTTCTTGGTATGACGTAGTGTGTAAGTCCGTAAAGCCACCACTAAATTCTAATTCCTCACCTTCAATGGTAATAGAACGGTAGGTTGTCTGCCCTTTTGCTTTAATTTTATCGGGAAGTGTGTCAGCATTTATAGATAAAAACCAACGCACTCTTGCTTTTTCAAATTCTAAATATCCAGCAGAACGATCGTGCGTATTTAGATGCACTATGTTTTGTTTTACATCTCCAAAAATCCATGATAACATATCATAAAAATGAACCCCAATATTAGTTGCTATTCCTCCTGATTTAGACAAATCTCCTTTCCAAGAAGTATAATACCAATGCCCTCGAGACGTCAAATAGGTTAAATCAACATCGTATATTTTATCTTTTGGCCCATTCGCTATTTTTTCTTTTAAAGCAATGATACTTGGGTGCACTCTTAATTGTAAAATATTATAAACTTTTTTACCAGTCTCTTTTTCCATTTCAGCTAATGCATCAATATTCCAGGGGTTTAAAACCAATGGTTTTTCACAGATAGCATCTGCCCCTTGCCTTAATGCAAAACGAATATGTGAATCATGTAAATAATTAGGGGTACAAATACTAACATAATCTAAATTTAAATTTTGTTCAAACTTTATTTTAGAGATATGTCGGTCAAAACGTTCAAACTCTGTAAAAAAATCAGCTTTTGGAAAATAACTATCCATAATACCTACACTATCAAAAGGGTCTAATGCCGCTAATAAATTATTATTAGTATCTTTTATTGCTTTTAAATGTCTTGGAGCTATGTAACCAGAGGCCCCGATAAGTGCGAAATTTTTCATCTATTTAATTCTTTTTACTCTATTTTTTTCTAGTAAGTATTCTTGATTACTTTCAATACACCTGGCAATTCCGTTATCATTAAATTTTAATCGATGGCCATATTCACTTACCCATCCAATATGTTTAGATGGATTCCCAACAACTAGTGAATAATTTTGTACTTTTTTAGTGACAACAGCCCCAGCTCCTATAAATGAAAACTTTCCAATATCATTTCCACAAACAATCGTTGCATTAGCTCCTATACTAGCACCTTTTTCAACTAGTGTAGACATATAATCATTTTTACGGTTTACTGCACTTCTAGGGTTTATAACATTTGTAAAAACCATAGAAGGTCCTAAAAAAACATCATCTTCGCACACTACTCCAGTGTATATAGATACATTATTTTGTACTTTCACGTTGCTGCCTAAAATTACATCAGGAGAAATAACAACGTTTTGACCAATATTACAATTTTCACCAACGACACTATCTTTCATTAGATGAGAAAAGTGCCAAATTTTAGTATTCTCACCGATTACACAACCTTGATCAATTATAGCTGTTTCGTGAGAGAAATATTTTTTTTCTTTCATATTGCAAAATTAAAGTGTCCTATCTGCCAAAGAATTTGGTAGAATATTTTTCACATCGTAAATGACAGCATTATCTTTCATTAAAAGTGAAAAATCTAAATTCATGAATTTATTGTGTGCAACTGTTAAAACTACTGCGTCAAACTTAGTATTAGGTATTTTTCTTGATGATAACATTCCATACTCATGCATTACTTCTTCTTCATTAGCCCAAGGATCATAAATAGTAATGTTAGTCCCATAAGATTTTAGAGCGTTAACAACATCTACAGCTTTAGTATTTCTTACATCAGGGCAATTTTCTTTAAATGTAATTCCTAAAATTAAAGTATTAGAACCATTAATATTAATATCTTTTTTAATCATACACTTAACTACTTCAGAGGCAACATAATCTCCCATTCCATCATTTAAACGTCGACCAGCTAGAATAATTTCGGGATGGTAGCCGTGCTCTTGAGCCTTTTGCGCTAAATAATAAGGGTCAACACCAATACAATGTCCTCCTACTAGTCCTGGCTTAAAAGGCAAAAAATTCCATTTTGTCCCAGCTGCCTCCAATACATCATGTGTATTAATGTCCATTAAATTGAATATTTTAGCCAACTCATTTACAAAAGCAATGTTAATATCTCTTTGAGAATTCTCTATTACTTTTGAAGCTTCCGCTACTTTTATTGTCGGTGCCAAATGCGTACCCGCTATGATTACAGATTTGTATAAATCATTTACCTTTTCTCCAACTTCAGGCGTTGATCCTGAAGTTACCTTTAGTATCTTTTCTACTGTATGTTCTTTGTCTCCTGGATTGATTCTTTCTGGTGAATATCCTGCATAAAAATCTTTATTAAATTGTAACCCAGAAACTCTCTCAAGAACTGGCACACAATCTTCTTCTGTGCAGCCTGGATACACCGTAGATTCGTAAATTACGATGTCTTCTTTTTTTAATACCGCACCAACAGTTTCACTGGCCTTGATAAGTGGTGTTAAAATAGGTCTGTTGTTTTTATCAACAGGTGTTGGAACCGTTACAATGTAGTAATTACAATCTTTTATTTTGTCCAATTGATTGGTGCAAAAAAGTCCAATTTCATTAGATTCCTCATCAATCAGTACAGATTGTAGTGTTTCATTATCCACCTCTAGGGTAGAATCATTACCAGACATTAACTCAGTTATTCTATCTGTATTGATATCAAAACCAACTACTGGATATTTGGTTGCAAAAAGTCTAGCTAAAGGTAAACCTACATAACCTAGACCAATAATTGCTATTTTATCTTTTTTCATATTTTTTATTATAAGTTTTCCCAATACCATTTTACAGCCTCCTTCAAACCTTGTTGCAGTGAAAATTTTGGATTATAATTTAAATTTTCTTTTGCTTTGTCCACACTTGCATGTGAATGTGGTATATCTCCTGCTCTGTTTGGGCCGTATACAACTTCAACATTTGAAATTTTGACATCAAACTCAGATAAATACTCTTTTAAGTACCCCATTAAATCATTCAATGTATTACGATCACCATAGGCTACATTATAGATAGTATTAATGGCTTTTTCATTGGTTGTGACAAGGCTTAATAAATTTGCCTGTATCACGTTGTCAATGTATGTAAAGTCTCTTGAGTAGTTTCCATCGCCATTAATAACTGGAGATTCTCCTTTCATGAGTTGGCTAACAAATTTTGGAATCACTGCTGCATAGGCACCATTTGGATCTTGCTTTCTACCAAATACATTAAAATAGCGCAGACCAATCGTTTCTAAACCATAGTTTTTCGAGAAAATATCAGCATACAATTCATTTACATATTTTGTAATGGCATAGGGTGATAATGGTTTTCCGATGATACCCTCAACTTTTGGCATTGATTCTGAATCTCCATAAGTTGACGAACTAGCTGCAAACACGAATCTTTTCACTCCATTATCTCTTGCCGCTACCAGCATATTTAAAAAACCACTTACATTCACATCATTAGATGTGATTGGATCTTTAATAGACCTGGGTACGGAACCCAAGGCTGCTTGATGCAAAACATAATCTGCACCCTGGCTCGCTTTTATACAATCCTTTAGTTTTCTAATATCTCCTTCAATTAGGGTGAAATTAGAATCCTTTAAAAGCTGTTCTAAATTTTCTCTTTTCCCAGTGGCAAAATTATCAAGACAAACTACTTTATTACCTTTTTCAAGTAAAGCCTCACATAAATTTGACCCAATAAAACCGGCACCTCCAGTAACTAAAATCGTTTTATTACTTAATTCAATATTCATTTAACTTTTTTCATTTTTTTCTTGACTACCATCGCTAGTCTTTTGCTAATGTAATTATTCTAAATTTGTACTCGAGTGATAGTCACCAGCTTTCAAATACTATTTTTTTTGCATCAACTTCACATCCGATTGTATCACGTGTTTTACCAATGAAACTTTCTCTCTCTAGTAATTAGATCTTTATTCTTTTTCATCTCCTTAGTTTATTATAATTTTTTTAGAAATTAAAGTGCTGTCCACTTCCAGTTTTATAACGTAAATTCCAGTTGTCAGCCCTGCTGTAGATA
>Ga0233426_10000916_pt1 | contig 29045 bp, 29 predicted proteins | sample SI_118_April2016_6_FD_179875 | JGI IMG/M metagenome (GOLD analysis project Ga0233426, IMG submission 179875) | Seawater microbial communities from Saanich Inlet, British Columbia, Canada - SI_118_April2016_10_MG | ecosystem: Environmental > Aquatic > Marine > Inlet | place: Canada: British... | reverse complement strand
TCGAATTCCGACTAAAAATTCAGAGAGCAATACAGCGGAGTGGTAGTTCAGTTGGTTAGAATACCGGCCTGTCACGCCGGGGGTCGCGGGTTCGAGTCCCGTCCACTCCGCCAACATTGTTTTCATATTCTGTGTATTTCATACATAGAAAAACTTCAAAACTTCAAAACTTCAAAACTTCAAAACTTCACTATTTTCTTACGTTAACTTTTCATTACTTCAATATTTATAATAAATTCTTATTTATAAACCCTATTATTGTCCTACTCTTAAGTAACTTTTAGTCAGTGTTTGCTTTTTATTTTAAAAAAAACAGTGGTATGACCAGTTGTTTTTCTGTTATATTCGAAAACAGTTAATCATAAATATTATTATAAAAGCGTTGGGAGATAGCCATGCTAAGTTATAAAGCACCGATAGCAGACATTAAATTCTTATTTGAAGATGTCTTTAATTACTACGACCATTATCAGCAGTATCCAGAGTTTGAAGAAGCGACACCTGATTTGGTGGATGCGATATTTCAAGAGTGCGCAAAATTCTGTGAAAATGAGTTGTTACCGTTGAATCAAAGTGGCGACAAAGAAGGTTGTACATTTGATAATGGTAAAGTAACAACGCCTAAAGGCTTTAAAGAAGCTTATAAGCAATATGTTGATGGTGGATGGCAAAGTTTGTCTCACCCAATAGAACATGGCGGACAAGGTCTTCCTGCTTCTCTTGGTATGGTTAAATCAGAAATGATGGGCACGGCAAATTGGTCGTGGGCTATGTATCCTGGTTTAAGTCATGGCGCTATGGATACTGTGCAGTTACACGGAACCAAAGAGCAGAAAGAAATATATTTAACCAAGCTTACCGAAGGCACTTGGACTGGAACCATGTGTTTAACTGAACCACAATGTGGTACAGATTTAGGACAAGTAAAAACGAAAGCTGAGCCGAATGATGATGGCACTTTTAACGTGAGTGGTACAAAAATATTTATTTCAGCTGGAGAACACGATTTAACTGAAAATATTGTTCATATTGTATTAGCTCGCTTACCCAATGCACCAGAAGGTACTCGTGGTATTTCTTTATTTATCGTTCCTAAAATGGAAGTTGATGAGCAAGGCAATGTAGGAGCAAGCAATAATGTAACTTGTGGTTCTATCGAAGATAAAATGGGTATCAAAGGTTCTGCTACCGCCGTTTTAAATTTTGATAACGCAAAAGGTGTTTTAATTGGTGAAGAAAACAAAGGTTTATTATGTATGTTTACCTTTATGAACACTGCTCGTGTTGGTACTGCTTTACAAGGTGTTTGTGCTTCAGAACTCGCTTATCAGAACTCATTAATTTATGCCAAAGAACGTTTGTCTATGCGTGCGTTAACGGGTACTAAGAAACCTGATTTAGTCGCTGACCCCATTATTGTTCATCCTGATGTTCGTAAAATGCTAATGACGCAAAAAGCGATTTCTGAAGGTGGCAGGGCAATGATCTATTATACGGCTAAACTCGTTGATGATATTCAAATGTTAAAAGATGAAAAACAGCGTCGTAGAGCTGACAATCGTCTAGGTTTTATTACACCAATTCTTAAAGCATTCTTAACTGAAATGGGCTCAGAAAGTGCCAATCATGGTTTACAAATTTTTGGGGGACATGGTTTCATTAAAGAATGGGGAATGGAGCAAATCGTTCGTGATAACCGAATTTCTACTTTATATGAAGGGACAACAGGCATTCAAGCGCTTGATTTATTAGGTCGTAAAATATTATTAAATCGTGGTAAATATTTAAAGCACTTTACGATGGAAATATTAAGCTTTTGTAAAGACAAAAGTATGATTTCGAGTAATCCTCATAAACGTCAAATGAATAAGTTTATTTGGCCATTAAGTAAAGCTGTTGCTAATTGGCAAAAAAATACGCTTCGCTTATCACTGAAGGCAAAGAAAAATAGAGATGTTGTAGGTTCAGCTTCTGTTGACTATTTAATGTATTCTGGTTATATCACTATGGCTTATTTTTGGGCACAAATGGCACAAACCGCCTATGAAAAGCTAGCTACAGATGTTGAAAACAGAGATTTCTACCGCGCAAAAATTAAAACTGCAGAGTTTTACTTTGATCGTATATTGCCAAGAACTAAATCATTAGCGGTCACAATGATGGCAGATCCAAAAACGTTAATGCAATTAGATGAAGATCTTTTATCGTTTTTGTAAACACTGAGTTCTAATCAAATAGTTAATAAAAAACCTTTTACAGATTTCTGTAAAAGGTTTTTATTTTTATGATGAAGGGTTTAATTTGGTGTCTTAAATACCATGCAACGCAAATGCTTAGGAGGTAATATCACCTCCTAAGTTTTATTAACCAAAAATTTTATACGTAAACTGTAAATTGGAACAAGTTAACCCTTCAAGTTCATCGTATTTCCAATTACGCGGCAAACTGTTGCATTAATATTTTCTAGTAGTAATTCGTTGATAGGTATTGCTAAGTAGCGATATTCGAGTTGCGTAAAAACAGTTAACATTATATCAGCATCGATTTGAGGATCGCTTGACTTCAAAAATTCACATAACCGAATATATGGTGCGAGTAGGGTTGTACGATGCATCTCAGCTAAAGCGTGTAATTGAGGACTTACTTGTACTTCAGTGAATAATAATTGCTGTACAGTAAGCTCAACAGGGGAATTAACAATGCTCTTTACAAGTTGCTGAGTAATCATATTTGATAGTTTATTGCGGAATTTTTCTTTATCACTTATTTTACGTAAATTAGTTTTATTCATTCCATTTAATAAATCTATAGCAGGCTGCCAAGCTAAACTTTTTTTTGACGTGATTTGTGAAGAACATAAGGTAAATGCTTGGTGTACTAGCTCTTGTATATCTTTAAAATAATATGTTGTAAGGGATAGTTGAATATCTGCATGCTTAGCGATGGCACGATGTGTAGTACCTTTTATCCCATTTTTTGCCAATACTTCAGTTGCTGATTGTAATATAAGTAACCGAGTTTTTTCACCTTTACTCCGTCGTTTTACTGTAGGACTTTCCTTAGTCAAAAACATAATATTTAGGCCATATAGTTTAAGTTAACATAAATTTAACTTATTTCTGGCGCTAATTCAATCCACAAACGAAGAATATCGTAATATATAACTTTAATTACCTTAATTTTTGTCGCTAAAAATTACTTATATATCTGGAGTAATCAGTGCTTTTAACCGTTATGAGCAAAAGGAAATAATGTATCTAGCTGCTATTAAACTTCATTAATTTAAAAATTTAATATTTGGAATGTTCATGAGTATTAATTATTTATATACACTAATACTCATGTAGCAAACTTTATTCCCTAGAATATATGAGATATTAAATCTCATATAGAAAAATGAAAACCTCTTAAGTGTTTGTGATTTGGGCACAAAGCTCTTTGGGATCAAAATCATCGACGTCAATAGCTGCTTTTCTCCCTAATTCAGCTTTGCATAACAATTCAGCTTCTAATTCATTTATAGCATTTACCTCTAATCCCTGTCGGGCAACTTCATCAAGATGGTAAAAAGGTAAATCAGCATCTATCGCTTTACAAACTTTTTTATAAATAGGCTCACAAGCAATAACATCATCTAAAGTTTGCTCAAGTTGCCCTAAGATATTCTCAGGTTCTCGAGTTAAGTATTGTCCTTGTCCTAGACGATCGCGAGTTTTACTTGGTGTTTGTAATATCTTTGCAACTTTTTGATCAGTAAGATCAGAAGGTTTCTTTAACCATGTGCCTACTGGAAATATCATTGACCTTAAAAAAATTGCTACTATTTTATTTGGAAAGTTACTAATTAAAGCATCTATAGCTTGTTGTGTCTCATACAAACTATCTTCAAGAGCCCACTGTAATAAGGGAAAGTCTTCTATCTGTCGACCTTCATCATTATAACGTTTTAAGCAAGCGGATGATAAATATAAATGGCTGAGAACATCCCCTAAACGTGCTGAAATTCTTTCTTTACGTTTTAAATCACCGCCGAGCGTTAACATAGATATGTCTGACAACATCGCTAAATTACTACTAAACCGTGTAAGTAATTGATAGTAGCGAGAGGTTTGATCACGAAAAGGTGTTCTTTGCATGCGGGAGCCGGTTAATGAAAACCATAAACTTCGCACAACATTGCTAATAGCGAAGCCGACATGGCCGAATAAGGCATGATCAAACTCTTTTAATGCCATTATATCATCTGTTTGGTTTGCAGCCTCTAATTCAGCCAAAACGTATGGATGACAGCGAATAGCTCCTTGACCATAAATAATTAAACTACGTGTTAAAATATTAGCTCCTTCAACGGTTATTGCAACAGGAGCGCCTTGATAACCGCGGGCAAGGTAGTTACTTTCGCCCATACAAATTCCTTTTCCTCCGTGGATATCCATCGCATCATTAACACAGCTCCTCATTTTTTCGGTTAAATGATATTTTGCAATAGCTGAAATCACGGATGGTTTTTCTCCTAAATCGATAGCACCTGTCGACATGGTGGTTACTGCATCCATTAAATAAGCATTACCACCTATCCTTGCAAGTGCTTCTTCAATACCCTCCATTTTACCAATAGGTATTTTAAATTGACGACGGATTCGGCTGTAAGCTCCGGTTGCAAGTGCTAATGATTTTATGCCCCCCGCGCTATTTGAAGGGAGCGTTATTGCACGCCCAACAGATAAACATTCTACTAGCATACGCCAACCTTGACCTGCCATTTCCGCGCCGCCAATAATGAAATCAAGAGGTACAAATACATCGTTTCCTTGAGTTGGACCATTTTGGAAAGGAACATTAAGAGGGAAGTGTCGACGCCCTGTGATAACACCGTTGAGATTAGTTGGGATAAGTGCACACGTAATACCTAAATCAACTGTTTCGCCAATTAAGTTGTCAGGATCTTTAAGTTTGAAGGCTAAACCGAGTACCGTGGCAATAGGGGCTAAGGTTATGTAACGCTTGTCCCAAGTTAAAGACATACCAAGCACTTCTTTTCCTTCGAAGTCACCGTAACAAATAATGCCTTCGTCTGGTATTGCACCTGCATCTGAGCCCGCTTCAGGGCTAGTGAGTGCAAAACAAGGTATCTCATCACCAACGGCTAAACGAGGAAGATAGTAGTCTTGTTGATCTGTTGTTCCATAGAGTTGCAATAATTCACCCGGGCCTAATGAATTAGGTACGCCTACCGTGCTTGCTAAAACAGTGCTCACGCCAGATAATTTTTGTAAAATTCTAGATTGTGCATAGGCACAAAACTCTAGGCCACCAAATTTCTTTTTAATGATCAAAGCGAAAAATTTATTATCTTTCAGAAATTGCCAAACTTCTGGTGATAAATCGGCGTCAACATGTGTTGTTTGCCAATCATTCATCATCTTACAAACTTCTTCTACAGGGCCATTTATAAAACTCTGCTCTTCAACACTTAACCGGGGTGTTTCATAATTATGTAATTTCTTCCAGTCAGGAGAACCTCGAAATAACTCAGCTTCAAACCAAGTGGTACCAGCATCTATGGCTTCTTGTTCAGTTTTAGACATTTGTGGCATTATCGATCTGAATACTTTAAGAAGCGGAAGACTAATATATTGCTTTCGAAATTCAGATATATTTAAGGGTAAGGCAACAATGGCGAATATGACCCAACTCAAAAATGACAGAGCATCGAATATAGTTCCAACGGCCATTAGAGCAGCAAAGCTTAAAGTGAATGTTGAAAGTGATGCACGCGTGTATGCCATAAACCCGGTTAATATAACGGCATAAATGACCCAAGAAAATTGTTCCATTAATTTTTCCTTTTTATAAATAAAACTTAAAGATGAAAGTAGAGAGGTCTGACCTTAATTTTAGCTTAAATCTATGCTTAATAAATTACAAATATATTTATCGTTGTTAGCCTATTTGTAGGATAATAAAGTGAATGGTTTATGAGGAAATGAATTTATGTGTGAACTTCTGGCAATGAGTGCAAACGTACCTACTGATATTTGCTTTAGTTTTAGTGGTTTAATGCAGCGAGGAGGTAATACAGGCCCTCATAAAGACGGATGGGGAATTACTTTTTATGAAGGTAAGGGCTGTCGTAGCTTCAAAGATCCATTACCGAGTGCCGAGTCACCTATTGCTCAACTTGTGACAAGTTACCCTATCAAAAGTGAAGCGGTTATTTGTCATATTCGCCAAGCAAATTCTGGTGGAATTAGTTTAGAAAATACACATCCATTTGTACGTCAAATGTGGGGACGAAATTGGACTTACGCTCATAATGGACAATTAAAAAATGTTGAAGACGAATTGCCCGTCAAGTTACATATTCCTGTAGGATCAACTGACAGTGAACATGCTTTCTGTTGGATATTGGACCAACTCCACTTTAAATTTGCAGATAAAGAACCGATACCTGAAGTATTATTCCAATTTATGGCGCAATTGAGTGCCAAAATAAATGCATTAGGTGTATTTAACGTCAACATTTCTAACGGTGAGTATTTATTTGCTTACTGCGCAAATAACTTACATTGGATCACACGACGATCTCCGTTCGGAAGAGCCAGCTTAATTGATGCGGAAGTGGTCGTTAACTTCAAAGAAGAAACAACAGAGAGTGATGTTGTTACTGTTATTGCTACCCAACCATTAACCGATAATGAAGAGTGGAAAAAAATGACAAAAGGTCAGTGGCATTTATTTCGCTTAGGTGAATCTGTTGCTTCAGGACAAGAAACTTTGAGTAATCAGATTTAATGCATTTCAACAGAGGTAAGTTGTGCATCAAATTGCTCAACACCAGACTTTATTTGTTGTATTTTTACCATTAAGAAATTTAACTCTGGAGCAAACCAAGCGTAAGTGATTTTTTTCTTCTCAATAACTTCTCTTTTTAATCTTATTGCTTTTACTAAACCAAAAGGTAGCATTAAGTCATCTTCACCATCATATTGGTAAACATAATTTTTAACTTTCCCTGAATGACTGATTACAGGGTAAACAAAAAGTTTTTGATCTGGATGTTGAATCAAATTTAAGCGATTTTGTAAGTGATAACTCAGTTTGTCTTGGATATTGACCGGAAAATCAACATTTAGGTCAGTTTTTTCTTTGAGGTTTGTCGCAATATTTTCTGCAATATTATATTGCCATGCGTAACTTTTATCACGTCCGGTACCTTCTCGTTTAAAGTTATATTGCATGGGAGTAACTTTGTGAAAATCGAGTTTAACTAATGAGGTTTCTTGGCGGTTGTCTGAAAATATTAACCACTCTATATCTGTTTTATAACTGTACTTAGCTTGTTCGGATGTTAAATATTCTAACTTTCTAGTCGCTGTACCAACAATATCGGCTGAGCGTATTAGATTATATTTAGCAGTAAAAGGCTGAATAATATGTTGTTCAGTACTTATATTTGTAGCATTGTTTGCGAAAACCAAGCTACTCTGAGATGCTAATACGAGAGCAATACAACATAGTTTATTCAGCATTTAATTACCTATCATTCATTATTCAATTTTTAGTCACTCGCATAGCCAGAGGCTGGGAGCGCTTTACCTTCAAAAAGTACAGTATCATTGTGCATAGAAATACGCTGATTACAACACCATTTAACAACTAAAGGGTAAATCCTATGTTCTTGTTCGTGAACTCTAAGTGCAAGATCTTCTGCAGTATCACCTTCAAAAATCGGTACTTTTGCTTGTAATATTACAGGGCCACCATCGAGCTCTTCAGTGACATAATGCACACTGACACCATGCTCTTTATCACCAGCATCTATAGCACGTTGGTGCGTATGTAAGCCTTGGTATTTAGGTAATAATGAAGGGTGAATATTGATTAGTTTACCTTGGTAATGTTGCACAAATTCTGGGGTTAGTATTCGCATAAAACCGGCTAGAACTACAACGTCAGCTTGGTATAAATCAATTTGCTTGATTAACGCTTGGTCGTAAACTTCTCGGCTGTCGAAATCTTTATGAGAAAGCACGCAATGGGCTATTCCAGCATTTTTAGCACGAGTTAAACCATAAGCATCGGCTTTATTTGAAATGACCCCGACAATCTTGCCAGGGTAATCTGCAGCTTTACAGGCGTCTATAATTGCCTGTAAATTTGTGCCGCCACCAGAAATTAGCACTACAATATTGCTAGTTAAGTTACTGTCTTGCATATTATTTGATGGCATTAAATTAACCTTTATTGATCACAACTTGCTCAGAATCAGCTTTCATATCAGCAATTTCGCCAATGTGCCAAGCGTTTTCACCATGTGCGGTTAAGATTTCAAGACTTTGTGCAAGGCTGTCAGCAGGAACAACGATTATCATACCAACACCACAGTTAAAGGTACGGTACATTTCGTGAGTCGTAATGTTGCCCTTCTCTTGTAACCAGTTGAATATTTCAGGCCACTCCCAGCTATTACCATCAATAATTGCTTGAGCGCTTTCTGGCAATACACGTGGAATATTTTCCCAAAAGCCGCCGCCTGTAATATGAGAAAGGGCGTGTGCTTTTACTTCTTTAAGCATAGCAAGGGTCGATTTAACGTAGATTTTTGTTGGTTCAAGTAAGTGATCTGCAATACTTCTATCACCTAACATTTCAGTTGTATCAGTGTTATTTACTTCCAACACTTTACGAATCAATGAAAAGCCATTTGAATGAGGACCAGATGAACCTAAAGCGATTAACTGATCACCAGCAGCTACTTTAGAACCGTCAATAAGATCAGCTTTTTCCGCAATACCGGTACAAAAACCTGCAATATCATAATCACCTTCATGATACATGCCCGGCATTTCAGCAGTTTCACCGCCAACCAAAGCACAACCTGATTGAATACAACCTTCAGCGATACCAGCAACAACATCAGAAGCTACGTCTACATCAAGTTTAGCTGTAGCGTAATAATCTAAGAAGTATAATGGCTCCGCCCCTAGTACTAAAAGGTCATTAACACACATAGCAACTAAGTCGATACCAACAGTATCATGCTTTTTAAGGTCAATCGCTAAACGTAATTTTGTTCCTACGCCATCTGTACCTGATACAAGTACTGGCTCTTTATAACCGGCAGGTATTTGGCATATAGCACCAAAACCTCCAATGCCTCCCATCACTTCAGGACGAGTAGTACGTTTAACCGCACCTTTAATTTTTTCTACTAGGGCATTACCTGCATCTATATCAACGCCAGCATCTTTATAGCTTAGAGACTGTTTTTGTTCGCTCACGGGGAAACCTCAATTAATTAGCATAAGAACTTTAAAGGCGCATTCTACCAGTGCAATGGCGCGGTGAAAATCTTTATAATAAATTATTTTTTTATAGTGATTAAAATGATTAACAATATGATAAGATCTTGGACATAAAAATAGGCCGCTTAAATAATATGTTTAGATATTTCATTGTATTAGTTATTGTTTTAAGTTACTTCTTTGCAGTTTCGAAAGTTTTTGCAGTGGAAGTTAAAAACTTATATAACGCAAAGGTTATTGTTAACTCACAAACCAATTCAGAACGAAAGCGTGCTTTGCAAGAGGCGATGGGCGCTGTCGTGTTAAAAGTTGGTGGACAACAAGAACTGTTATCCAATTCGACTATCAAAAAAGGTCTTAAAAACTACAGTAAATATGTTGCTAATTATCGTTATCAACGTGAAACTGATAAAATTGAACTTTTAGTAACCTTTGATGAAGGTAAAATTAATCAGTTATTTGAACAAGCAAATGCTCCAATTTGGGGAAGTTTACGACCACAAATTTTATTGTGGCTGGTTGAAGAGAATGGTTTGCATCGAACGACTATCTCTAATGCGACTTATTCCTCTTTTTCAGATAACTTATCAAGTAATACTTCCCCACAGGTAAGTTACAATTTACCGGAAAGTGTTGAAAATTTCTCTACCCTTAGAGGTTTACCTATTCTAATGCCGTTGATTGATTTAACGGATATGAACACTATTTCAACTTTTGATATTTGGGGGCGCTTTGCAGAACAAGTTCAAGCAGCGTCTCTGCGTTATAATCCAGAATCTATTATCATTATTCGACTATCAAACAGTAGTTTAGTGCCGCAGCAAGAGAGTTATGAGGAGATTGACGCGTGTTTGCTTTGTCAAGACAAAGCGCAAGCATACGCCTTAGATTGGAGCTTCATTGCTGATGCCCAGGCTTATAATCAAGATAAAATAGAAGCACAAATTTTTGGTGAGATTACCTACGGAACAGCTCCTGATGAGTTATTACAACAAGCACTTACTGTTATTAGTGATAAAATATATCAAAAGTATGCCTTGAATAGTGGTGTTGATAGTGATTATGTTATTGATGTTGCTAATATTTCATCATTGCAAAACTTTATTGAAGTAGAGAGATTTCTTGAACAATTATCATCTGTTAAATCTGTGAAATTACTGAAAGCTTCGGGTAATAACCGTCGTTTTAAATTAGCATTAAAGAGTTCTGGTCAAGCATTTCTCGCTTCATTAAAGCTGAATCAACAGTTAGATCATTTTGTTGACCCACTTGCAGAAAAAGTGGTTGACGCTGTACCTGTTTTTTATTGGAAACCGTAGTGAAAATCATTTCTCAATTAGCTTTGTCTGTACAATTACCCGATGATGAAACCTTTTCAAGCTTTCAAAGTATTGCCAATTATTCAGCAACAGAACAATTAAAATCATTTATCAGTGCCAGCAATAATGGGATAGAATCAACCCATGTGAATAGTTTCTATTTGTTTGGTTTATCAGGCGTTGGAAAATCACATTTATTACACGCCAGTTGTACCTTTGCGGAAAAATTGGGATTGTCTTCCGTTTGTTTATCCTTTTCAGAATTAAAACAGCTGTCAGTTGAAGTATTAGACGGTTTAGAAAATATCGATGTGATTTGCCTCGATGATGTGCAATTAATCGCTGGAGATGAACTTTGGCAGAAAGCGGTTTTTGATTTATTTAATCGTGTTATTGAGCAGAATAAACGTTTAATTATTACGGGCGATCAAAGTGTTCCTCAGTTAAAACTAGGCTTAGCTGATCTAGTTTCTCGTTTATCATGGGGAATGACAGATCAAATAAAACCACTTGATGATGAAGAGAAACTTATTGCGTTGAAATTCAGAGCTCAGCAACGTGGTTTATTGTTAAGCGATGAAGTAGCTAAATACCTATTAAGCCACTTATCGCGTGAAATGACCCATTTAATTTTAGCTCTAGATGAACTTGATGTAGCTTCAATAAGGGAACAACGAAAAATCACTATTCCTTTCATTAAAGCTATTTTATTCTAATTTTACCTATTTATTTGATAGGACTTGGTTTTTCATAAAAATCATGTTGAATAAAACGTTTCTCTTTTACCTGACTTGAAACTTTATCTATTGCTGACTTTTGAGCATTTAAAGAACCAATACTCAAATTCTCACTCCATGTTTCTCCAACGTTCATCATAATGGGACTAGGTAGGTTATTTATAAGACTCTCAACATTATTAACTTCGGGCAAAATATTGCTTACGGCGAATAGGACGCGAGGCTTAATGAACTCGTCACCTATTCGGCCTCGTTGTCCCCAAGTCACAATATAATTTTCATCCTCAGTTTTAGGTAGGTTAGTAATTGCAACATCTCGGCTAATATCAAAGCGGATCTTCATCATGAAAGCATCAAAAAGCATGGCGTAATCTTCACGCACACTCGAATAATTGTAAAATTGAGGAGCCTTTTCTGGACTGAAAAATGTAGTGACATCGTCAGGTTGATAAGTTTTTTGCGTCTCTGTTGCGTCTACTCCGTGAAAACGCACTTGAGCTAAACCATACATTTCATCTCCTAGAAGGGGATCTGTGTTTTTAAGTTGATCCGATTTATACCCAGTATCATTTGATATCTGTTGTGCAGCAGATAAAATAGCTTGATTTCTGTTTAAATTAGACCAGCTGGTACTTGGAAAGAAGTCGTTTGCATGAGCAAGCTCATGGTACATCAAATAGGTTAAGCCATATAAAACATCTTCAGGATCTCTATTTGTTCGTACATTTTCAGAAATGAAAGTCGTTGTGTAATCATTGTTTTTCACGTAACGCCATGGCATCGCAAAATTCAGATCACTCCCAAATGAAGCTCTATAATCAGGCGCTTGATTTATGGTGTCTCGTTCATCAGGAGTTAACCAAAAATAGTTAGCATCTAAATGAATAGCGCCACTCACCACCCAATAATATGATGGTCTTATATCATAAGAAATAACGATTGCAGTATTGGCTCTAAGTAAATTCTTGAAATCATTATTTGGATCAAAATTTTCTAAAAACTCTCTAAATCTTTCACCCATCCAATGATGAGAAACGACAACTCGATCCATTATATCGTCAACTGAAGGCGTAGTCGTATCGTGAGCTATGAGTGGTAACGTATTAAAGGTACATGTGTTATTGAAATTGATTTCATTGCTATAAACACAGTCTGCAAGTACATCTGCATAAGGGGAGCTATCTACAAATGGGAATACACGTGCTAGTCGTTCAGTATAGGCGGTATCGTTTGAGTCAGTGTTAATAGATTCTGCGTTTTCTACAATGATTCCTACATTATCGCTATGGCTTCCTGAGGTAACTGAAAATTCGAACAAGGTATCTTGACTGACTTCTGGTGCGTCAAAAAAAACGGCATAATTTCCGTCAGTATTTACTTCAGTAAAATCAACTTCAGGTCCTGTAATTTGTTGCCAAACTAAAGAGCTGGATGAAAGTTCTTGGGTTATAGATGCCCTTAATGAAACTTTATTTCCCTCTAAAACAGCATGACCTAAACGTGCAGAAATATAACTCTGATCACTGGATACGGTAATGGAATGATCGATACTTTCCTTAGTACCATCCCTTAGTGAAAATGATGCATTAAAACTATAGGTTCCAGCCATATTTGGCGTAAAAGCTATTACTTTACTTGTATACGCTAAAAAGACAACAGGTTCACCTTCAGTTTGTGTCCAAAGAATATCAGTAATATCATAATCGGGTGAAAGAATAAGTAATTCTACCGCTTGGTCTATTTTAACGTTATCACCCACAGTAACAATTGTAGCGGGTTCATTATTATTGTTACATGCAGATAAAATTGAGATTAGTATCAATACAAATAGAAAATTTTTCATTTTTAGCCCTTACATATTAATATTCTGTCTTTTAAATAAAGTTTTGCTGGAATTTTATTTTGGCTCTTTTGGTTTTCTAATACTTAAGCCTAATTCTTGACCTCTATATTTTGCGTAATATGTTCCAGAAAGAAACATCAAGGTTGCAAAAATCAGCTCTAAAGACGCCCATATAATATCTTCTGGAGACACCCATAAAGTTGTTAAGCTATGAAGAAAATATATCATAACGATGAAACTTGACCAAGCATAGGTATAGGGGTTACCTGCAAGAAGCCCTTTTAAAGGAAATAAAAGCGGCAGAGTAAATAAGCATATACTTAATATGGGAGATAAACCTTGTGAAGGGTTTAAGAATATTAACCAAATAGGCATAAAAAATAGCAGAGAAAAATACCCGGTTAAAGTCATTTTTTTCAAGGTTGTAGTAGGGAATAGTTGTTTTTGTTCCATATCCATTATCCAGTTGACGAAAAATTTTTCGCCAAAATATTAAATTAAAATTAAAAAAGCGTTAAAACGTTCTCAGGAGGGCGACCAATCACTGCTTTTGTTGCAGAACTTACTATTGGACGTTCAATGAGTTTAGGTGTATTTACCATTGCAATTATTAGCTGAACATCAGTTGCATTTGCTAGATTTTGTTCTTTAAATTCACTTTCTTTCGTTCTCATCATTTCAATGGGGGAAACATTTAAGCGTGATAAAAGTGCATCGATTGTCGTTTTATCTAAGGGCGTTTTTAAATACTCTACAATAGAAACCTCTTGGTTATTTTCTTCGATGAGTGCCAGCGTTTGGCGACTTTTTGAACAACGAGGGTTGTGATAAATAGTTAACATGTTTTCATCTCATGATTTTTAAAATTAAATTTATATGAACGTATTTTGTAGAACAGTTTACTTAGATTGTTCACACATCTGCGAATATAGCTTTATAGTCTTTTAAGTTTTTTTTCTTGATCTTTAAATTGTATTATTCGTGCTTTAATACGCTTTTCTAAAAGGGGCATCTCACCAGCGAAATTATAACCTGTTTGTAATTCATCAATAGCGCGTGAATATGAACCCAAAAGTGCAAATACTTCCCCTTTAGTGGCATGCATTAATGCTGTTTTCTTTTGTTTTTGATAAACAGTCGTTAACATATCGTAAGCGATAAAATTTCCAGGTTTAAATAACAAATAATCTTGTAATAGAACTTCAGCTTCGGAATATTTTTTATCCTCAAGTAATGCGTTTGCATAATTTAAGGTAACAACTTGGTTGTTAGGCATAATTAAATTCAATTCACTCAACATGACTAACGCTTTATTTATTTCTTTTGTTTTAATATAAACATCAGTTAATGCGTCTGCGTAAAAGAGATTGTTTTTATCTTCAGCAATCAGCGCTTCTAGTATTGTCTTAGCTTTTGTATAATCTTTATTTTCAAAGTGTGCTAAAGCTAAACCATATTTAACTGCTTCTTTATACGTGTATTTTTGTTTATTAAAATCATCTGTAAATTTAAAAATATTTGTGTCTGGTGTCGATTCATATCTTGCTTGAATACGCGCTTTTGCAAGAGCAAAATTTAAATTTGGCGCTAATCTACGAGCTTCTAATCCATGCGCTCTAATTCGAGCCTCAGCTATACGAGACTCAGGAACAGGGTGAGTTAAAAGCATTGCTGGAGGCTTGGATTTATAACGATATTTTTCTGCCATTTTACCAAAAAAGTCAGGGGCACCCTGAGGATCAAAGCCACTATTTGCTAAGAGTGAAATACCTACACGATCTGCTTCTTTTTCATTACCACGAGTGAAGTTGATACTAGATTGCTGAGAGGCCGCCATTGAGGTTGTTAACGCTGCCATACCAATAGATGGATTAACTAGCGCAAGTAATATTCCTGAAATCATTCCTGCAGTTGTTAACGTTTGACTCTTACTTTGCGCTTCAAGTCGTCGTGCTAAATGACGTTGAGTTACATGAGAAATTTCATGGCCAATAACAGATGCCAATTCACTCTCTGTATCTGCTAGAGTAATTAAACCACTATGAATACCCACATGGCCACCAAAAAAGGCAAAGGCATTGATCTCTTTATTTCTAATTATAAAAAATTCAAAGCTGTAATTCACATCATCCGCATTTTTTACTAATCTATTTCCCAGGTCATTGATATATTCGATTAAAACAGGGTCGTTGAGTAAAGGCTGAGACGCACGTATATGACGCATCATAGCAACACCAATTTGTCGTTCTTTATCTACGGATAGCACACTAAAACCTGCAGTGCCAATTTCAGGAAGTTCGTTTCTATTATTTTCTTGGGAATAGCTATAAGGGATAGCAAGTAATGTGCTTAGTGTGCAAGCAAGTAAAAATGATTTTATTTTAAAAGTATTATTAGAAGACAAATTAATTATTCCGTATTTGGATCGTTGTTATCGAGTAAATCAGCTATAGGAAAATTAGGTTTTTTAGCATATAGCTCTTTACAGAATTCAGCAATGGAATACCCCATCACATCTACAATCTCAAATGACTTACTTATCTCACTTATCAGTTCTTGAACGCGTTTATGTGAATATTTTACTAACGCTATATCTGCTTCATCGCCACTTTTAAAAGTGAAAACGATAAAGGAAATTAAACTACTGATCCTGAATAGCATTTGCATACTTTCAGGTTGCCATTGTTTAAAAGGGCACAATGGATGTTGTGATAAAGAACCAAAGAGTTGTTCTCCTTTGACTATGGGAAAGCAATGAAGTTCATAATTGTGATCATCATAGTGATGACGCAACGCTATTTGAGGCTTTCGCTTGTATTTGAGGTTGCCACTACCATCAGTAAAACCACCTAAAAAAACATCATTCCAATTACTGCTATCAAACAATCGTTTGTATGCACTATCAAAACCATGAGTCAATATACCATCCACGTCACCAATTGAAGATGCCGCCATGGTATATATAGTTGGAATATCACCCCAATTAAGCTTCTTTTTATGGGCGGTAATTTCTTTTAAAGATGATGTAATAGGTAATTCGTTCATTTGATCTCTGTATTTATTGTCGTCAAATTAAAATAAATAATACAATAACATTGTAATCAATTGTCGCAAATTAGATAATCAAACAAAAGGTTTGTTTGCTGTTATTAGTAACAATTTTTGTTTATCAATAATTTTTAAGTGGTATGTCGTTTATGATCTATGAGTATGATGCCAGATCTGAAAAATGTCCTGTTCCTTTGGTTCAATTACGATTACTTTTGAAAAAAATGTCAGATAGTGATTCGTGTTTACTAAAAATTTCCGATCAAGGATCTATTCAAGATATTCCTAAATTATTAACTAAACAAGGTTATACGTACAAACAGTCTTGGCTGGAAAAAAACACACTTGAGCTTTTTATTCATAAAGTTAATTGCCCCCTTTAATTAAACATAAATCAAACAGGTAAGTTATATAAATGGTTTCATTATTTTCTCAATGGTATAAACGTAAATTTTCCGATCCTAATGCAGTAACTTTGTTAGTTATTCTTTTGTGTGCATTTTTATTTGTTTTCTTTTTTAATAATTTACTTATGCCCGTTTTTGTTGCGATTGCGATAGCGTTTTTATTGGATTTACCTGTTTATCGTTTAATGAATTTAGGTTTATCGAGAACACTTTCTGTGAGTTTTGTTGTCGTTGTGTTTATTGGGATTTCTTTGGTTGCTATTTTAGGGCTCATGCCGGTTATATGGCAGCAGAGTAGTAACTTATTAAAAGAAGTACCGCATATGGTATCTCAGGGACAAACTTATTTATTGACGCTTCCTGAACAATATCCAGACTTAATCAATGCGGGACAAATTGAAACGTTAATTTCAGCGGTAAATGATAAGTTGATTGAGTGGGGGCAGGTTGCATTAAGAGCTTCACTGAATTCTATTTCTGATATTGTTGCTTTAATGATTTATTTAATACTAGTGCCGCTTATGGTTTTCTTCTTTTTGAAAGACAAAAAATATCTGCTTTCAAGTTTCACCACCTTTTTACCGAAAGAACGTTTAATGGCTACGCAAGTAGGCGATGAAATGTATCAACAAATCATGAACTATATTCGCGGTAAAGTGATTGAAATTCTTATTGTGGGAACCGCATCTACTATTGCCTTTGTCGCACTGGGCTTGAATTATGGTGTTTTATTAGGTGTTCTCGTTGGTTTGTCAGTTCTTGTACCTTATGTTGGTGCAACCATCGTAACGTTCCCTGTTTTGTTAGTCGCGTTATTTCAATTCGGTACGGGGAGTGAATTTGGCTATGTGATGCTTGCTTACGGTCTAATTCAAGCGATTGACGGTAATATCATAGTGCCATTACTGTTTTCAGAAGCCGTAAATTTACATCCTGTGACGATTATAATTTCTGTTATTTTGTTTGGTGGAATGTGGGGTTTTTGGGGGGTGTTTTTTGCGATACCTCTTGCAACCTTAGTTAAAGCTGTTTTAAATGCTTGGCCTTCAAATAATGATCTACCTAAACTGAAAAGTACTGAGAGTTAACTTTTTAACTCTTAAGTGCTTCTTTTTGATACTGTTCAATAATTTTTTCAATGGTGGTAATGCCAAACATTACTTTATTGATAAAAGAAGCTGAGCTGTGTATTAAATTGTAATTAGGGTGTTGTGACCAAATTTTTTGCAGTTTATCGTCAATAGCGATAGCTGCATTTTCAGACTCATTTCGAATTGGATTATTACTCTTAATACTTTCACCCGATTTTGCTGCACTTTCAAAAAATATAACAGCATCGTATCGTGCTAATTCATCTTCAAGGTTTGTATTCATCGCTTTAAAATAACTGTCAGAACTCTCTGGCCAATAAGCGAGACCATCTAAAGAACCACGATCACATAAAATAATACTGTGCTCGAATGTTGCTCGCTGAATATCTTCTAAATGCTTCTGTAAATTAAAAATAGCTGTTTGTTGCGTTTTTAGTACGATGTCATTGTTTGCACGTTCAATACCACCACTAAATATCATTGTTGCAGATTCTGGTACGGTTGCTATTTTTCCGGAGAATTCACGACGAATAAGATCCAGAGCTGTGGTTTTTCCACCTCCTGGTCCTCCAGTAAGTACTATACGTTTTTTTATATTTGCAATTTTCATAAATCACTAAGTTAAAGATGTTTTTTATACTGTAGCTCGTGAAAATATTGCCTTCAAGGTTATTTGTAAATATCTCCAAATAACTCGATCTGTGTCAAATAAATTCTCAAATCAAGCTCTATTTGATGATAATCACTTTGCATATGTTGGCATAGTTTGTAAAAATTTTTATTATGATCTTTTTCTTTTAAATGAGCTAGTTCATGCACTACTATCATTTCTAAAAAGGCCTCGGGGCTTTTTTTAAACAAGGAGCCTATGCGAATTTCATTTTTACTTTTTAATTTATTGCCTTGAACACGCGATACATAGGTGTGTAAGCCTAACGCGTTATTGATAACGTGAATTTTATCGTCATATTTTATTTGACTTAATGGTTCCGACTTTTTTAAGTACTGATTTTTGATATTCATCACATAAATTCGTAGGGTTTTATCATTGTATATCTGATGAGCCTTTGGATATTTCGATAATAAATATGACGATAACGTTTTGTTAGTTACCATTTCTTGTACTTTGTTTTGAATAATTAAAGAGTAACCAGAGAGGTACTTTAAATGTGAGGTCATTATTTAGGTCTATTTAATCGGCCAGATTACTGTCAATGCTATTACATTGAGTAAACTAGCCGGTTTCTTAATTTTCAGCTTTCAAAAAGTCTAGAACAACTTCATGATGGTTTTTCGTCTTAAATTTATTGAATACATGGCTAATTTTTCCATCAAGGCCAATGAGGAAAGATAATCTATGGATACCGTCGTATTCTTTACCCATAAACTTCTTTAAGCCCCAAACACCAAAAGCATCGGCAACGCTATGATCAACATCAGAGAGTAAAGTGAAATTTAACTCATCACGCTGACAAAATTTAATTAATCGCTTAGGTTCGTCAGGACTAATACCAAAAACAACGGTATTTAATTGCTCAAGTTCAGCTTTACTGTCTCTTAGTCCTTGAGCTTGAACTGTACAACCTGGCGTCATTGCCTTTGGATAAAAATATACGATCACTTGTTTTTTACCAATATAATCAGCTAAAGCAACTTCAGTATTATTTTCATCAAGCAAAGTGAATAGAGGGGCGGTTTCGCCAACAGTTATTGTTTTCATTGTTATCCTAATTAGCATTGTAGTTAAATAAGGTTTGAACTGACTTTTTTAATGCAGCCTTGTACATCAATTTGTTCACAGAGTTCAAAGTAGTCACTCTCAAGTTGTTCAATACTTGTATCTTCAGTTAAGGCTATTAATATTGTGGCGCGCATTTGATTACTTTCTGAATCTATTTCTGATTTTAGAGAAGATAAATCAATATTTCGAGTAGCAAAAAACGCAGTCATTGCTTTTAATACTCCAGGTTGATCGATACCAGCGTAATCAACTTGGTAATGATGGGTAAAATCTCTCTTTTTATATCCAGAGGTTCTTTTCATCATAGTGGTTAATTCAAGCTTGACAGCCACTGTAGGTATTTTATTCTCAATTTGATTAATAGCTTTTGCTGTACCGTTTAGCAACATGATCAAAGAAAATTCTAGGCCAAATATGGCCATTCTACTGTCTATAATATTACAGCCACATTTACTTGCGAGCTTAGTGAGTTCGCTCACACTTCCTGTTCTGTCTGCGCCCATTGCTGTGAGCACTAAATATTGAGACATATTTAACCTAAGTGTTTTAAAAAGGCGCTATTGTAACGTATTTGAATCAGATGAAAACCTGTATTAATAAGAGAATATATTTATTTTGTATTTTTCGATCTGAATTCTTGTGTTTGTAAAAACAGCCAAGTACCATGGTGCGCATTAATCTTCTGATAATATGCTTGTAAATATTGCACAATAAAATCTATTGATAATATTGGAACTTAATACAAATATTTTACTCAAAGAGCAGATTGAAGTTTCGTTGTTTTCATTTTATGGTTTCAAGTAGCTTTTATTATCAGTTCATATAAGAACAAATTTTAAGATTCAGATTGTATCCTCAGGAGTGTTAATGAATCGTCGTATATTTTATTTTTCCTTGTTAAGTCTTGCAGTAACAGGTTGTAGCAGTGTTAGTAACAAAAGCGCTATGGGCGATTTTGATTATGCCAAAGAAAAAGAAGCCAAAAAATTAAGTATTCCAGCAGGTTTAAATAAACCTAAAGATGATACTACGTTTTTTATTTCTGATGATATAAACCATCAAGGGCCTATTGGTCAGAATGTTGATGTAAGAGCACCTTCTCTTGTACTTCCTGTTGCATCGTCTTCTAGAGTGGAGTTGGGTGCAACAACATCTAAAATTTGGTTTGATCAAATAATCGAAGAAACCAACTTAAAAGACTTTTTGGTTGAAGCATTGCAAGAACAACTTGCCAGTGATGGTGTTGAATTAAATTCTGTCGGCCAAGATAACATGGCGTTTGAATCTGACTGGTATCATAAAGAAGAACTTTCTGGATATTGGTTTCTTGAAACTGTTGATAGTAGCGAAAGCATACGTTTTAGTTATTCATTTGAAAAAAAACCTCATGGGCGAAGCGTTGCCATATCCGTTAAGTTGATTGATTATATGCGCACGGATGACAAAGGTGCGAGTAAAACTATTGACTTAATAGACAAGCAACGTGCTGAAATGGCTATGCTTAATGAAGTAATTGCTCAGGTTGATTTCAAATACCGTTTAAATCAGCGTGAAAATCGATTGATGAGAGCTAATCAAAAATTTGTCACCATAGGTGAAAATGCTGAAGCAGAACCTGCTTATATTGCTGAAATTGAACTTGATCTGCTTTGGTCCAATATGCCATTATTTTTTGCAGATTATGGCTTCGAAATAACAGATTTAAATGAAAGTAAAAAAATCTACTTTGTAGAATTTGTTAAACCTGATAACAGCTTATGGTCAGTTATTTGGGGAGATGATGTGCCTGTTATTGATGTAGATGAAGCTAAGTATCAATTTGTACTTGCTGATAAAGAAGGCAAAACATCGATAAGTATTTATGATTTTGAAGGTAATGTCTTGCCTGTTGAAACATTAGAACGTATTTTCCCAGTGATGGAAGCTGGATTATCTTTCAGAGATGCTTTGTAATATAACTTAACATTACTCAATGTAAGCTCGTTGAATTGAAAACGCCGTTAAATTTATTTTAACGGCGTTTTAGTTTTAATAATCAAAATTTATTAACTTACGATAGCTGAAAGATAGAGGTAAACTTCTACTTCACTTTAGTATTATTATTTATCATTGTTTGTTTTTCTATTTCATCAATTTCAATATTTATATCACTTTTTTCTTTTAATTCAATAGGGTCATTTGACACTATTGTTGGCATTTTATGGTCTTTTTTATTACTACGTGGAAGAGTTTCTTGTAAATCATTTAAACTTTTTTTTCTTAATGGCGTTTTAGCATTCTTTTGAACTAGGCTAAAATTGCCAATAACTAAACCTAAAGCGGCGATACAAATAATGATTATTATGCCGTTATCCATAGTTAATTCCCCCAACATTTTGAATATAATCTCGATAGATATTTGACAATTCTTGATTTATTTTACTTTTACCTAATATTTCAGTATTCGACAGAGCTGATTGTATACACTCTATGGTCAAAACTTCCTCTGCATATTTTGCTATTGGCCAATATGACAAGTGCCAAGGTTCTTTTGCAACACCACCTCGAAATTGATCATATGGAAAATAAAAATCAAAGCGACTGGCATTTTTAGATAACCATTGGTGCAATGTATAAAAAGGCCCATTTTCAGCAAATTCCCAAGGCTCTAACTTTAATTGTTGGTTATCGGGTAACAAATTTTGAGCATATACATCAATGTCTGACCCCCAATGATGTCGGCTTGCCCCAGGAAGTGCTGAAAAATACAAGATAGACTGCACAATTTCTTGTTCAGTCATTGTATTAATATCAAGTATTTCACCTTGTTGGTTTTTAATAGCGAGTTGACCTGAAAATTTTCTATTCCAAATAGTTAATTGACGATCGAACCCTCTATAACCACTTGCAATTTTTAGATCAAAACCTGCCAGTTTTGCTTCCTCTGACATTGCTTCCCATGCTGGTAAAGCTTGTTGATGAATACCTGTGCGATCATCTAACCAAATGAGATGACTCTCATCATGTCCAGTTATTTGTTGATGGCTTAAAATATCATTTAATATTCTAGTCATTATTCTTTGGTAGTCGGTACAAGGTCAGTTAATGCATTAACGAGTGTATGATAATAAATATCGACTAATGAAATTAAATCATCACAGTTAACACTTTCATTTACCTGATGGATAGTTGCGTTACATGGTCCAAGTTCAATCACTTGAGCACCCGTTGGTGCGATAAATCTACCATCAGATGTGCCACCAGAAGTTGAAAGCTCAGTATCAATGTTAGTAACTGTTTTTATCGCTTTTACAGCTGAATCAAGCAAAGTTCCTGGTTCAGTAATAAATGGCTTTCCGTTAAATGTCCATTTAATCTCATATTCTAAGTGATGCCCTGTGAGAACAGCATCAATTTTATCTATAATATTCTGAAAATTAAGTTCTGTACTAAAGCGTAAATTAAACCAAGCTGTTAAATGTCCTGGTACAACATTCGTTGCGCCAGTTCCCGATTCTATATTTGATAATTGAAAACTAGTTTCTGGAAAATATTCATTACCGTTATCCCAATGCAATTGACTCAGTTCAGCTAGAGCAGGCATTGCAAGATGAATAGGGTTTTTTACATGGTCAGGGTACGCAACATGACCTTGCTTACCGTGTATGGTTAATTCACCCGATATTGAACCTCTACGCCCATTTTTAACGACATCTCCAACTTTGTGTGAACTAGTTGGCTCGCCAACAATACAATAGTCTATTTTTTCATTACGTGCTTCAAGTGTGTCGACAACACGTGTTGTGCCATTAATAAATGGACCTTCTTCATCACTTGTAATGAGATATGCAATTGAACCTTGATGATCTGGGTGATCTTTTACGAAACGCTCTGTAGCGATAATCATCGCGGCTAAACTGCCTTTCATATCAGAGGCGCCACGACCAAATAACATGCCATCAATAATCGTTGGCTCAAAAGGTGGAGTATGCCAAAGTTCTAAATTTCCAGCAGGAACAACATCTGTATGACCCGCAAAGCAAAACACAGGATGGCTTTTACCGCGTCTAGACCAAAGATTTGTGGTATCTTCAAAGATCATGGTTTCGTTGTTAAAATTCAAATCGGCTAAACGTTTTGCCATCATTATTTGACAACCAAAATCTTCAGGCGTTACCGAAGGGCGCGCGATTAAATCTTTTGTTAATTTGATAACGTCATGTTCTGGTTTTATATTCTTCATGATAAAAATAGCTCTTGATATAGTGGTTCTTTAAATCCAACTTGAAAGCTATTATTGTGATCAACTAATGGCCTTTTTAGTAACGTAGGTTGTGCTAAAACTGCATGAAATACAACGTCGTCAGTTAAATTATCTTTTATTTCATCAGGTAAATTTCTAAATGTCGTACTGCGTTTATTAAGTAAAACATCCCATGAACTTTTTTTAACAAACTCAGTCAGTAACTCTGCTGTTAAAGGTTGCTTCTTAAAGTCAAAAAAAGTGTATTCAATGGCTTGTTTATCAAGCCATTTTGTAGCTTTTTTTACTGTGTCACAATTTTTTATGCCGTAAATAGTCGTCATTAAAGATCCTAGAACTAAATTATTTGGTAATCATTTGATATCAATGCGGCTGTTGCCAGTGATACATTTTTAGATTTAACTAAAATATAATCTGTATCAAATGTTGATATTGCAAAAATGCTGATTTTTTCGTCAGCTAATATTGTTGATATTTTTGATAAAATACCGGTTAGAGTGAAGTCAAGTGGTCCAACAACTTCAAGCGCCTGCCAATCTTTTTCTACTTCATCACTAAGAATATTTACTGATTGAGGTAATACTATTGAAGTTTCTTCATAGGTTTTGGCAATAAAAAATATAGGTGCGTCAAATACAGCTTTTGGAATATCGATATCGATGGCTAAACTATGAATTGCAAAAGTTTCTTCGAGTAATTTGAGGGTAAGTGTACTCATTGCAAGTTACCATTTATGAAAAAGGTAACTATAGCGTTTACTGACTAATTATTAAAGTAAGGATCATTATGAAGATAGAAATAAAGTGTTAATTATTATATGTTTCCTTTTAATTTGTTCAACGTGTTGCAGTAAAGTACTTTATAATTTTAATACATGTTTATATGAAAAGTTAGCGACTAATTATAAAAAGCATGTTAACTACTAAAAGATCACTGTATTCTAAGTGGTTAACCTCTAAAATAATAAAGAAAACTTATTAATGATATCCACAAAAGCTGTGGGTATGGTTGTGGGTAACTATTGAATGATTTTTTATCACCTTGTTTTATAAGGAAAAAATTGCATTGGTTGTTTTTTGACTAGCAAGTAAATACTGCTGAACTTATTAACAACCATCAAAATAATCAACTGTATATTAAATCAGTGCCAACATAGTAAAAACATAAGCTAAAAAGTTAATAAACTCATCATTTAGCTGAGTAAACTATGCTTTTACTTGAATTGCGGTCAAGGCAATTGTATACACAATGTCATCAACTAATGCACCACGCGATAGATCGTTTACTGGTTTTCTCATCCCTTGTAACATAGGTCCAATACTGACTAGATCTGCTGAACGTTGAACTGCTTTATAAGTTGTGTTTCCAGTATTAAGGTCTGGGAAAATAAAGACATTAGCTTTACCTGCTACTGGGCTGTTGGGGGCTTTTTTCTTCGCGACACTTTCCATGATTGCAGCATCATATTGTAGTGGACCATCAATAATAAGGTCAGGTCGTTTCGCTTGGGCTAACTTTGTGGCTTTTGCCACTTTCTCTACATCTGCACCAAACCCTGAACTACCTGTGCTATAGCTTATCATGACTACTTTAGGTTCAATGCCAAATTTTATTGCTGAATCAGCTGACTGTATCGCAATATCAGATAACTGCTCTGCAGTAGGCTCTGGATTGATAGCACAATCACCGTAAACAAGTACTTGTTCGGGCAATAACATAAAAAATATTGATGAAACTAAAGCACTACCTTCTGCGGTTTTAATCAGTTGCAGGGCGGGGCGAATAGTATTAGCTGTTGTATTGACCGCGCCAGAGACTAATCCATCTACTTGTCCTAGTTGCAGCATCATAGTCGCTAGAACAACGTTATCTTTTAATTCTTGTTTTGCAACTACTTCAGTTAATCCCTTATTCTTTCTCAACTCAACTAAGGGTTTTATGTAGTTATCACGAATTAATACAGGATCAGTAATCAATAAACTATCGGGTAAATTAATCCCTTGTTGCTCTGCAATACGTAAAATACTTTTTTTATCACCAAGTAGCTGACAGCGAGCAATGCCACGTTCAACACATATTGCTGCAGCTTTGATTGTTCTTATATCATTACCTTCAGGCAGAATAATTAGCTTATTGGCAGAGCGTGCGAGCTCAGTTAACTTGTGTCTAAAGGCTGGAGGAGACATCTGATTAGTTTGACTTACATTCTCTGAAAGTTCCTGCAACCAATGCGTAGATAAATTTTCAGCAACATATTCTTTTACTTTGTCATGGCGTTGAATGTCATCGTAAGGGGTTTCTGGGTTGTAGTTCATTAAATGACGAGAGGTTTGCCAAGTATCCCAAGGAACAGAGAGCACAGGAAGCCCCGCATCTAAAGCTTGTTGACATAATGAGATGACTTGTTCGTTTGGCTTGTAACCATTAGTTAATAACAAAGCACCTACTTTTGTACCATTTAATGCAGATAAGCAAGTTGCTATAATAATATCTGTTCTATCACCAGGAGTAACAATTAAACGGCTAGGTTGCAGATGACTCATTAAGTTACCGACACTACGCGCACAAAAACTGATACTACGGACCCTACGGTGAGTCATATCTCCTTGATTTAAAACTTCTGCATTTAGATAGTTACAAATATCTATGACGCGAGGGGCAATTAAATCCATTTCCCAAGAGATCGTACCTAATAAGTCAAAATGGCGATTTTTAAATATGGATAAATTAATGAAAGGAGTTATATCAAAGTCACTGTTAAATTCATTTTCGCGAGGTAGTAAGCCATATTCATCTTTGTCAGGGCTGTTAATTTTATTGATAATACAGCCAATTAAGCGTTTGTTTTTTATTCCGCCGAAGGTCTCAGCGCTGACTTCTAAACGATCTTCAAATTCTTCCGCGCTGTCATTGTCAGGAGCTGCTACCAGTACAATATCAGCAGTAAGTGCTTGTGCAACATCTCTATTTATTCTGCCTGCATAGGGTTGGCGAGTCGTCGGAATAAGTCCTTCAATAATAACCACGTCATGATGTTTTTCAAAATCATTAAATGCACCCACAATCTTTTCTAAAACAATATCATGTTTACCGTCACCTATTTGTTGCTCAACATAAGTTAGCGATATAGAAGTCTTAGAGGTATCAGCCTGCGGTATGATCTTTTTTTCTTTAGACTTATGAGTTAACAAATTACGCGATGGCTGGCTGATGGGTTTAAAGTGACCAACATTAATACCTTTTTGTAGGCAAGCATGAATTAAACCTTGTGCCACACTGGTAAGCCCTACGCCAAAACCTACTGGAAGCAACATTATTCTATGTGCCATGATGCTATACCTTACTTGAATTTATGTTTGATAAAAGTTGCGATGTTTGCTCTGCTATAACCCATTCTTCATTCGTTGGTATCACTAAAATATCACGAGAATTATCTGTGTTAATGTGGCCCGATTGTCCAAAGCGACATAATGCATTTTTCTCATTTGAAACATGAAAATTAAGAAGGCTAAGTTGATCAATAATACACTGACGAATGAGATTGGAGTTTTCTCCAATTCCACCCGTGAATATTAATGCATCAAGTGAAGTTAAACTGGCACTAAAAGAAGCAATAGATTTTGCAATACGATAACAAAATACATCTAATGCAAGCTTTGCTCGAGGATTACTCTCCTTTAACCAAGCTTCCTCAATTTCACGACAATCATTACTTATACCTGAAACACCGAGTAAACCACTTTCTTTATTTAATAAATGACAGACTCGTTCGGCCGTATAACCTAATTCATTGATTAAATGAAATATAACTCCAGGATCTAGGTCACCACTTCGTGTTCCCATCATGACTCCTTCAAGCGGTGTAAAGCCAAGACTTGTATCCACACTTTTGCCATTTTTAATAGCCGACACACTGCAACCATTACCTAAATGCGCGCTAATGAAGCTACTTTCATTTAGGGGGGTATCAAGTGTTTTAGCTGTTTCTCGTGCTACAAAATAATGGCTAGTGCCATGAAAACCATATCGCCTAATACCGTGGTCTTTATAAAGTACATAAGGAATACCATAGATATAAGCTTTACTGGGCATTGTTTGATGAAAAGCTGTATCAAAAACAGCAACTTGAGGAATATCTAAAAAAACGGCTTCTGAAGCGTTGATTCCTATTAGATTGGCAGGATTGTGTAATGGTGCGAGTTTAGATAGGCCATCAATAGAACTTTTTACGTCGTCATTGATTATCGTTGGCATACTATAGTTTTCACCGCCATGAACAACACGATGCCCTATGGCGAAAATTTGTAAGTTTAGTTCATGCTTTACTAATACTTCTACCAACTTTGCTATGGCTGTCTGATGATCAAATGGGCTTTTCAAAGTGGTTTGTGTTGTTTGAACTTGATATTTTATTTTTATACTTGCCTGTTCTGATAACAAGCGTTCTGCTAATCCTGACAATAATGTTTGACCATTTTCTGGTTTGATCAATGAAAATTTCAAGGAAGAACTACCGCAATTTAAAACTAAAATTAGATTTTTTTTCATAGCATTATTAAATATTCATTTAAAAGAAGTTAATTGCTTTATTACAATACGTTATTTGGAAGATTATAGACCAAATTTAATGTCTGAATATTGATGTGGACCAAGGAATGTCACTTTAAGGTAATATCAATAAAACTAGTTACAACTTTGTGCTATCTTTTAAATAGAACTTCCTATAGTGTGTCGCTTATGAATATGAGTTTAGTAGAATTAATAAAGTTAGGCCGGAAGTATATGGAACTTTGGCCTCAAAGAGCAGAATTGGGTAATTATTTTGCCGAGTATCAAGCTGTTCAAATTAGCCGTTTGGCTTTTCGGTATTTACCGGGTATTGCTTTGTTTTCTTTTATCATGCAGATTTATCTTGGTTCATTAAATTTATTACCACAAGCGTTGGTTTATAGTTTATTTATATTAAGTATTCCAGCTCAAGCATTATTGATATTGGGTGTTAAAGCCGATAAATTTCTACCGGTATCTTTGGCTTCTTGGTATAAAGCAAGTGTTGCTAAGGTGAACGAAGCGGGTGGCTCAATAAAACTATCAGTGCATAAGCCTCGTTTTATTGATTTAGCAAAGTTGCTCAATATTAGCCACCAATCACAAAACTCTAAATTCTAATTATTCCCCGAAATGTATCGTTAATCATCGTTAACGTTATTTTTATAAATACGTATCAAAAAGTCAGCTTGGCAAGTAAATTCACTTCTTGCTTTTAAATCGTTGACTAAGTTATCGGTTGTTTTAAAAGCAAAAGGTG
>Ga0233426_10000915_pt1 | contig 29053 bp, 15 predicted proteins | sample SI_118_April2016_6_FD_179875 | JGI IMG/M metagenome (GOLD analysis project Ga0233426, IMG submission 179875) | Seawater microbial communities from Saanich Inlet, British Columbia, Canada - SI_118_April2016_10_MG | ecosystem: Environmental > Aquatic > Marine > Inlet | place: Canada: British... | reverse complement strand
CAATGATAAAACAGCACAATCAGTATGCTTAGACTGTGAACAAGGCAAGTACAACAACCAAACAGCACAATCAGTATGCTTAGACTGTATTATAGGCAAGTACAACAACCAAACAGCACAATCAGTATGCTTAGACTGTGAACAAGGCAAGTACAACAACCAAACAGCACAATCAGTATGCTTAGACTGTATTATAGGCAAGTACAATAATCAAACAGTCCAATCAGTTTGCACAGACTGTGAACAAGGCAAGTACAACAACCAAACAGCACAATCAGTATGCTTAGACTGTATTATAGGCAAATACAATAATCAAACAGGCCAAACTGAAGAATCAGTATGCTTAGACTGTACAGCAGGAAAGTTCAATAAAATTACAGGCCAATCAGGATGTTTAGACTGTACAGCAGGCAAATACAATGGCCAAACAGCACAATCAGTTTGTAAAAATTGTACTGCTGGAACCTACCAAGAGTACAGAGCTAAATCCTTGTGTATAGAGTGTGCTGTTGGGAAAGTACAAGATATTGAAGGTCAACCCTCCTGTAAAAATTGTACTGCTGGTAAATTCCAAGATAACACTAGTCAAACAATATGTACAAATTGTGATACAGGAAAGTTCAATAAAATTACAGGCCAATCAGTATGTTTAGACTGTGAACAAGGCAAGTACAATAATCAAACAGCACAATCAGTTTGCAAATCATGTGATACGGGAAAGTTCAATAAAATTACAGGCCAATCAGTATGCTTAGACTGTGATACGGGAAAGTTCAATAACCAAACAGCACAATCAGTTTGCACAGACTGTGAACAAGGCAAGTACAATAATATTACAGCACAATCAGTTTGCACAGACTGTGAACAAGGCAAGTACAATGGCCAAACAGGCCAAACAGCACAATCAGTATGCTTAGACTGTATTATAGGCAAGTACAACAACCAAACAGCACAATCAGTTTGCACAGACTGTGAACAAGGCAAGTACAATGGCCAAACAGCACAATCAGTATGCTTAGACTGTATTATAGGCAAGTACAACAACCAAACAGCACAATCAGTATGCTTAGACTGTACAGCAGGCAAGTACAATGGCCAAACAGCACAATCAGTTTGTACAGACTGTGAACCAGGCAAGTACAATGACCAAACAGACCAATCACAGTGCTGGTACTGTCAATCAGGTCAGTACAATGACAAATCCGGACAAACCGTATGCACAGACTGTACAGCAGGCAAGTACAATAACCAACCAGGTCACACTGTTGAATCTAATTGCTTAGTCTGTACAGCAGGTCGGTACAATGACCAAACAGCACAATCAGTTTGCAAGTTTTGTGCACTGGGCAAGTACAGTAACCAAACAGGTCAAACTGTTGAATCTAATTGCTTAGACTGTCAGAATGATACATACACTGACCAAACAGCACAATCAGTTTGCAAAAATTGTCCAATAGGGTTTGTATCTGAAGTACAAAGTAGCACCTGTTTCGCTGCAATTTGTACATATGGTCGCTGGGGTTCATGTGCTACAGAACATAAAACACCAACTGTACAATGCAATTTTGGCAATGCAAATTTGTGCAAAACAGAATTTCAAAGCCACTGTTGTGTACCAGACTGTAATAAAACTGGAGTTAATCAAGAAAAGTGTTCATGCAATGACGTCAATTGCAATAGTGGTCAACATTGTATGAATGATACATTTTGCTCTGACTTTGGCCCACCGAACGGTGTTTCTAAATACTTTCCAGATTGTCATTCATCTAGTAGTGGACCATGTCAGTGCTGGTCTGAGGATGGAAAGACACAAGATACAGATAGTCAATGTACTGATAGGAAGTATTGTCAAAGAGAATTTGGACATTGTTTGGAACATGATTACTGTGGTAATATGAATGCCAATCAGAAAAATCTTGGAACCTGTACATGTGCTTTACCTTTGAAATATGCTGGTTTTATGGATGAAGCAAGAACATGTACAGACCAGTACTGTTCACCTATAATTGGTTGTACTGAATCACCACTCACCATTTGTGACTATACCAATGGGAAAGTGGAAAATCAGTTTTCTTCTGTTAATAAATGTAGCTGTGGTTCAACTTCAATCTGTGATGGCGCTGCTCAATACTGTTCACAGAATACAGACACATGCAGCAACACCAGTATTACTCGTTGTGTAAATGGAAGAAAGGCAGATGGTGATTGTATATGTATCGCCATACCGGGCACAATTTCCCAAGCTGGTCATTGTCAAAAGAATCAATTCTGTCATGATGATGGTGCATGTACATGGGACAAATGTTCATCTGTCGATTGTAGTCCTTCCGGTCGTTTAGATGGTGTGAATTATGATAACTATTGTCAAAGCAAGAATTGTGATACTACAGCAGATTGGAATGAATGTTGTCAAAAATGTCAAAATAATGATTGTAGTCTAGCAGAATGTCCATCAAATTTCGAATGTGAGCAATTTTATGTCCGGCCATCCTTAGATGAAATTCGAGATATCCCCTTTGACCGAGTCTTATTCCCCTACACTGGACATTGCGAGGAAGGGTGTACTAACAAAGAATGTTGTATACAAAAAGATAGGTGTACTGCAAAAGTGTGTAATCCATTGGACGGTTATATTGTCGACATTAGCACTACCCAAAAGACGTGCAATGGAATAGTGTGTGCACAGAATGAATGTTGTTCTCTGCAGAAATGCACATGTCCAAATGGTACAGCAGCATTGCCACCAGAATGTACAGAAAATAATAATGTTCTCTGCAGTTCTTGTAATGATGGATTTTGGTTGAATGGAACCACATGTCAGCAAGGTTCTGAGTGTCGTAATACAGAATATCGTATTAGCAATGCAGATGGTACTACAGATACAAAATGCAAAGAATTAACTATTTGCAATCCTTACACTGAGTATGTGTCCACGAACTCAACCATCAACAGTAACAGAAAATGTTCAGCATTAGCTCAATGCAATTATCAATTACATTACGAGACACCTGCCACTATTTACTCAAATAGAGTGTGTCACAATGTCCAAGTCTGCAACTCTACTTTTCAGTACATTTCAACCAATGCTACAAGAACTTCCAACAGAAAATGTGATAACAAAACATTTTGCAACTCAGGAAAGTATGTGTCACTGAATGCTTCAGAGTACAACAATAATGAATGTAGTGACATATCCCGTGACTGTAATACCAGTGAATATGAGCATCAACCACCAACAAAATATCAAAACAGAGTATGTCGTGAGATTAGACCTGAATGTGGAGATGGTGAATGGCAATCCAAGAATGTCACTGCTACATCTAATCGTGAGTGTCAGAATCTTACTATTTGTGACAATAGTACTCAATACGAAAAGAAAGCCTACACTAACTTCACCAACCGAATCTGTTCACCATTGACAATGTGTTCTGAGTTTGAATTCCAGTCAAATCAATTTACATCAGGGGACAGGATCTGTGAACCGTTGGTGTCTTGTGAGGATGGACAATATTCTGCAAAACCAAGTAGCACAATGGTAAATGGTAAATTACTATATACAAGCAATCGAGATTGCAAGAACTGCGATTTTGAAGGATGTCGTGGATGTATGAATAGTGATGACTGTGACTTCAGTGCGACTGCACTTGCACACAATCCCAGCGACTGTTCCAATCATACATGCACCTTTTATTCATACAATATTACAAATGGCAATATTACCTTTGCTACTCGTACAGGTACATTGCTTCCTGAGGTTATTTTGAAGAACAATGAATGGACACGTTTTGATAGAAATGGTACCGAGACTGTCGAGTTCACCGCGGTTCATATCTTAAAACCGTCCTATCAATATTTTGAGATATCAGATGGTACGGAGGTCTCGTATAAAGTCAATGATGTTGCTAGACCGTTCAAAGTACAAATTGATTGCAAATGGGAACAATTTTTCGAAAGCAATTGCATTGGTAACATGTTAACTCACGAGTGCATTGATGGTAAACGAGAAGGCACAAAATATAACTATTGGACATTGCAGAATCCAGCACTACATGGTGGCAGACCCTGTCCTCTTCACAACCCCTACAGCGAACCATGTAACAATACCCAATGTGATGTTAACTGCGTCTATACAGCTGATAGTAGTTGGTCTGTATGCACAACAGGTGACAAGGATACTGCCTGTGGTCAGGAAGGTCTTCAGAGTTTCAATTATTACATTACAACTGAATCGAAATATGACGGTACAAAATGTCCCACAAATAAAACCCGACCATGTACAGGTCTGTTGCCAACGGACAACTGTGATTGTTTTGGACATGTTCTTGATGGTTGTGGTGTATGTGGTGGGACCTGTTGTCCAGAGGGCAAACGCCGTGATAAATGTGGTGTGTGTGGTGGCGATAGTACTGGATGTCAATTGCGACTGACTGGTGAAAAAATACAATCTGAACAAAAACATGTTCGTAGTAGTACAATGCGGTTGTTTGCACCTTCATTTACGTTCATATTATTGACATTGACATTTACAGGTTTCTGTATTTGTCTTTGTAAAGAATCAAAAGAAAGTAAGAAACACATATATGTATAATTGAATGTATTTGGTCAGTAGGACTACCCATGTGTACCAGGTTAATTACAATACACAACATAACATTGTGGACATGTCCTTCTGACTACGATGTTGGTCGTACAACACCATCGCCGTCTTTTATAAATATGATACCATCTCCTGCACCATCTCTATTGGGCCTAGTACCGTCTCCAGTACCGTCTCCAGTACCATCTTCAGTACCGTCTCTTAACAGAGAATCCCCATCTCCTGCCCCATCTGTTGTCATTGTACCTAGTGTTCCAGTACCGTCTCCTGTCGGTGTTCTATGTCCTACTCTTCCTATAGTTATCCCTCCACATGTACCAGTCTATAATATGACTAATATAACCAAGACTTGTCGCTGCAACGAAGATGTTCTGCATGCACTTTGGATAGTACCCATAGTCTTGCTGCTGTTTTGTGTCTGTTTGCGTAAGTGTACACGATATCGAATAACTGACACGCCTGCTGTACGGTATTTGTTGGGTCGTTCAAGGTCCTGGCCAGGTATGGGCCGTGTGTCAACCACTGTTGAGTTACCGGAAAGGTCTCAGTCTGAACCAGTGTTTGACTCCATTGTAGTTTAAATTTGAATCCTATTCATACTGTAAACTATTCATGCTGAACGTCGAATCAAATCTACCTCAAAGAATCTCTAAAATAGGAAGTTATGTCGTATGTCAATATCGCCTGGTAGCGGCACTTCACCTCAGCAATTCAAGTTAAGTTTGTAGTATAAATTGTAGTGTCTCTCTGGTCAAGATGACACCAAGTGAAGGCATTGCTTTGTCCTTTGGTACAATCTTTCTACTGATGATATTGACAGTAGTGCTGGCTTACATTGTAGAAATCAAAAACTGGTGTTGCCGTCAGACGGTCTAAATCCAAAAAATAAAAATAAACTGTATATAAAACAGGTGCAAATTACGTTAAATCATGTTCTATCTATTGTTTTTAATTCTGTCTCTAGTATATGCCCAAGATGATGACGAAGAACCTTTGTCTACGACAATTGGAATCGATTTGGGAACCACCTATTCTTGTGTGGGTGTCTTTCGCAACGGACAGGTCGAAATTATTGCCAATGACCAAGGCAATCGTATTACGCCGTCCTATGTCTCTTGGGCCGGTGGTGAACGTCTGGTGGGAGATGCGGCAAAGAACCAAGCCACTATCAACCCTGAAAACACAGTTTTTGATGTCAAGCGTTTAATTGGGCGTAAATTCAAAGACAAGACGGTGCAGCATGACAAAAAAATGTTTCCTTTTGACCTTGTGAACCGTAAAGGCAAGCCGTATGTCGAAGTGACTGTGGAAGGTGAGAAGAAGCAGTTTGCGCCCGAAGAAGTTTCTGCAATGATTCTGCAAAAGATGCGTTCAACGGCCGAGTCGTTTCTGGACAAGGAAATAACGAATGCTGTTGTGACAGTCCCTGCTTATTTCAACGATGCTCAGCGGCAGGCGACCAAGGATGCTGGTACGATTTCTGGTCTGAATGTTGAGCGTATAATTAATGAACCAACGGCAGCTGCTATTGCTTATGGGCTTGATAAAAAGGGCGGCGAAAAGAACATTTTGGTTTTTGACTTGGGTGGTGGTACCTTTGATGTCACGTTGTTGACTATTGACAATGGTGTTTTTGAAGTCCTCGCAACCAATGGTGACACCCATTTGGGTGGTGAAGATTTTGACCAACGCATCATGAAATATTTCATGAAAATATTCAAAAAAAAGCACAAACTGTCCATCCTCTCGGACAAACGCGCTTTGCAAAAAATCCGCCGTGAATCGGAACGTGTCAAGCGTGCCCTGTCCACACAGACGCAAGCACGCGCAGAAATCGAAGCATTGATGGATGGCATTGATTTTTCGGAAACATTGACACGTGCACGTTTTGAGGAACTGAACAACGATTTGTTTAAAAGAACGCTGGGTCCAGTGAAAGCAGTTCTCGACGACGCGGGTCTCAAGAAGAACGAAGTAGACGAGTTGGTCCTGGTCGGTGGGTCGACACGCATCCCCAAAGTCCGCACTCTATTGCAAGATTTTTTCAACGGCAAGTCCCCAAACACTGGCATCAATCCTGACGAAGCTGTTGCCTACGGTGCAGCAGTTCAAGGAGGTATCTTGTCAGGGGAAGGCGGAGATGCCACCAAAGATATTTTACTATTGGACGTGACACCGTTGTCGTTGGGCATCGAAACAGTTGGCGGCGTGATGACGAAATTAATTCAACGTAATTCGGTCATTCCAACCAAAAAATCGCAAACCTTTTCGACCTATCAGGACAATCAGCCAGCAGTCATGATTCAAGTCTTCGAAGGTGAACGTGCTATGACCAAGGACAATCATGTGCTGGGCAAGTTTGAACTGACAGGTCTGCCACCGGCACCGCGAGGTGTGCCGCAAATTGAAGTCACTTTTGAAATCGATGCCAACGGCATTCTACAAGTCTCTGCGGAGGACAAAGCGTCGGGAAAAATTGATAAAATTACAATTACTGCAGAAAAAGGCAGACTCTCTGAAGACGAAATTGAGCGCATGGTTCAAGAAGCAGAGGAATTTGCAGAGGAAGACAAAAAAACCAAGGAACGCATTGATGGCAAAAATAGTCTAGAAGGATACTGCTATAATTTGAAAAATATGCTTGAAGACGAAGACAAAGGTATTGCAAACAAAATTTCGGAAGAGGAGAAGGAAACAATCGAAGAGGCAATCAAAGAGGCTATGGAATGGCTGGACGAGAACCAAGAAGCGGAAAAGAAAGACTACGAGAACAGACAGAAAGAACTGGAAAGTATTGTCAATCCAATCATTAAAGAACTGTCGGATGGCTCAGAGCCGGAAGCAGAGGAGGAAGACGAAGAGGACGAAGATGAAGACGAATTATAAAAGAAATTTCCTCAGAACACAAAAATAATTTCAAATTATTTCAAATTATTTCAAAATTTTTTTATCCAGAGAAAAAGAAAATATCAGCTCACATAGCACATAGACACCACACCCTTACTAAACGTTTTCAGCCTTTCTAAACCATGCCAAAGGTATCTAAATACAATTACAAGAACAGACGGAGTACAAAGAGATGTCTGTGTGGAGAACATGCTCCGTCCAATGTGTCCACAACCTGTCAGAAATGTAAACGTTTATTCCCTGTCAAAAAACGTTCGCAGAACGATCGCCGAGGAAAATGTTCAAAACGGTGCTCGAATTGTAAAAGAATGGCAAAGAGCAACCGCTCCAAAAAATGTCATGGATGTCATAGTTTATACACAGTGGAACCTTACAACCCGTGGATTAGGACACATATAGATATTACCGAACATATAGATATTACCGACGAATTGTTTGCACTATTGTGTGAACCAATTTTGTCTATTTAACAACTTTTTTTTTTATTAATAATGACTAAGCGTAATCACGAGCTCGATTCTGAGCACCTTGTAGAAGACCTCCACGACGAAGACAAAAGTGCGTCAACCGATGCGGAATTCCAAAACGAACGTGCTGCCATTGTTTTCGCTTTCGAAGAAGCGTCTCAGAGTTTACAAACTCAACTTGCGCAGGCCCCGAAAGAACGCCATCAAATTCTTGAACAACGGCTGGAATACGAGCAGACCCTTTTCGACGACCGAATAGCAGCCATTGATGCCAAAATAGCAGTACACAAAGCAGAGACTGTTGCAACAGTCTCTCGTAAAAAAAGACGCCGTATAGTAGCTAAAGATTTAGACGACTGTGTTGACATTGCTTCCAACGGTATACGGCAGTGTTCCTGGCAGTCGATACGTAAAGTAATGCACATCAAGTACAAAATTGAACCGGTCAAGTCTGAGATGTCTGACGAACTACTTGATAAATACAAACAAGTCTTGATTGAGTTGAAAGAAAAGGGCTTCAAAATAGCAAACTACACAAAACAATAAATATCATTATTTTTTAATCTAGGCAATCGCAATCACTTTGGTATTATTGGATTTGGAGTGAAGGCGCACTCGACTCACAAAATCATGTAATGTTAAACATATTCTGAAAATTTCCAATTATGTAACAAATGATAACAACAAAATAAACAAAGATGAACCAAAAACGAAAATCAAGCAATTTTGGGGCAAGTAGTGATAAACGCCAAAAAACTTCGAGTGATACATCTGAAATAATTGAATCGGGAGAGTCAGAGGCATCACCCGAATTTTTTGCTGGTGAGATTAAAGAAACTGATTGTGATAGACGAGGAAGACATTTCTCTAAAGCTTTAGACATTTCTTTGATTTGAATTTTAGATATTAAAATCCTGAATAAGTTACACACATTCTCTATATTAAATGGTAAAGTCTATAAGTGTAAAAATGTCTTATGAACAGAAACAGCAATTTAAGGAGCGTATTTTCCGCCACAGCTCTAAAAGAAAACGCGAAGTTGCACCAACTAATCGAGTGGAGTTAATTGAAGTTGTTCCGTACAAATGTGACATGTGCGACAAAGCATTTGCTAAAAGTTGGGACTTAACGAGGCACAAACGAATTCACACGGGCGAAAAACCGTACAAATGTGACGCGTGCGACAAATCATTTAGTGACAGCAGCAATTTATCGAAGCACAAACGAATTCACACGGGCGAAAAACCGTACAAATGTGACATGTGCGACAAAGCATTTGCTAAAAGTAACGACTTAACGGCGCACAAACGAATTCACACGGGCGAAAAACCGTACAAATGTGACATGTGCGACAAAACATTTACTCAAAGTAGCAATTTAACGGCGCACAAACGAATTCACACGGGCGAAAAACAATTCAAATGTGACGTGTGCGACAAAGCATTTACTCAAAGTGGCAGTTTAACGAGGCACAAACGAATTCACACGGGCGAAAAACCGTACAAATGTGACATGTGCGACAAAACATTTACTCAAAGTAGCAATTTAACGGCGCACAAACGCGATATGCATGATATCGGTGACCACGTGTGCGAGCTGTGCTGCAAGAAATGTGCTAGGCTTCGCTCTTGTACAGACTCGGCCACCAACATCGATTGCGAGACATGTCGCGATTGCTTTATGAAAGTGACGGGCAAAGACATTCGCATTGAGCACGAGTGGTCTTTGTATTTGGACGAACACTTTTGTCCGGAGTGGCGAGTATGTACAGATTCGCGTGTCGGTGGGGAGTCCTGTTCCACTTATAGACCCGATGGGTTATGGGCATCACCGAAGATAGTTTTACAATGGGAGTTGGACGAAAAGCAGCATCGAGGTACATCGTACGATTGTGACGAACGACGTATATCAGAGCTGTACGATGAGTTTGACGGTCAGCAGTATGTGGTGGTTCGAGTCAACCCGCACCATTACAAGGCGCCACCCGGCACAATTAAACCGTTACAGGAGGAGCGGAAAGCCTTAATGCTGCGTGTGATGCACGCATGTCTTGACAGAGAATGGGAGACACCCATGTACGTGGTTTACATGTTTTATTCGGCTGACAATGCGAATATTACGCGCAACATTGGCAAAACGATGCTTTTTGACGCGAAGGACGTGGACGCCTTTTGTGGAGTAAATTGACATTTCTGGATTTTTATTGACAAACATTTCTCTAAAGCTTTAGGAGGACAATTTCTGGGAATTTGGCAACATTTCTCTAAAGCTTTAGGACATTTCTTTGATTTGGACATTCTCTAAAGCTTTAGGACACTTCTTTGAACATTATTGACAAACATTTCTCTAAAGCTTTAGGAGGACAATTTCTGGGAATTTGGCAACATTTCTCTAAAGCTTTAGGACATTTCTTTGAACATTTTGGACATTCTCTAAAGCTTTAGGACACTTCTTTGAACATTTTTGACAAACATTTCTCTAAAGCTTTAGGATGTATTTATTTTGAAAATACCGCATGCATCGCTTCTTATGGAATAACAAGCCAAAATAAATGAATTCTTCTCCTTGTAAACCGACATGCTTGCATAATGATTGTAAAATATCTATTTCTTCACTTTCTAAAAAGACGCCTCCGGCCCAAAAAACAGATATTACCATTTTTAAATTCGTTAAGAACACAATGTGCTTTGAACAGTTCAAACGATTTTCGCATAATAAATTTATGCTTTGCTATATTTAGACATTTCACAGAAATTGGTTTCCAAGTTTTAGCCCAAAATTCTTGGAAATCGTTGGGCATGTGCGAGTTTTCACAGTATAAATCGAATGCATTTTGATGGTACGATGTTTATTCATGTTTTCTTTTTAAATTGCATTGTTTGTGTACGGCCCGTAGCACTGCCTCCTTGCGGTGGTACAGTTGCCACAGTTCAGTGTATTCCCGATCTACAAAAACGTAGTCTTTCATGGGCTAGGACCCCTTGACATCGCGCTTAACGCATTATGTAGCACATATTCATGTTGTCAGTCTGTAGACAGTTTTTGACTGCCATAAAGCATAAAAATGCCGTACTCTTGCAACACATGCGACAAATATTTCAATGCATTTGAATCGCTTGAGCAACACATGAAAGCAACCGGACACATCTCATGCCACACGTGTGGCAAATTGTTCAACGCGTTTGATTCGCTTCTTCAACACGAAAATTCTAAAGGTCACACTAGTTCAACAAATTCAAAAAAAAAGAAAAACAAGAAAAAATCAAAAAAAAAGAAAAAATCAAAAAAACCACGATTGCCAGATGCACCATTTCCAGATGCAGATGGTGAATGGGTTCAACCGGAAGAGTTTTCTGGAAAAAAATCGTTTGGTTATTTCACATGTGATTGCAGTGCGTGCTGGACATCTGCACATGCCTATGTTCAATATCGACAAGAATGTAAAACATGCAATAGTTCAAGTCATGCAAGTTTATTTTGGGTAAATAATTTCAATAATTATGACAAACAAAGTAACAGTCAAGACGAAGAGAGTAAACCACACATGAGACATTTATGTGAAGCATGTAGATTAGGTGTCTGTGATATGTCAGAGAATTCATCTTCGTTTCGATACGATTATTGAGAACAAAGATAGAATCAAAGTTTTTACTTTTTTTTTATATGTGTAACGTTCCCTTAGTCACTCAAGGCCTGGTTGTACAGAAGAGCTGGAGTGGGCTAGGACCCCTTGACATCGCGCTTAACGCATTATGTAGCACATATTCATGTTGTCAGTCTGTAGACAGTTTTTGACTGTAAATGTCTGGTACATTTGGTTTTCATGAACAAAATAAAATTGGCAAACGAGGTGAGGAACTATTTCTCAAGGTGTGTCCAGAGTGGTCAGCTAATAATATTGGAAATCATTGCAAAGAACCAGATTTTGTAGATACAAAGGGTCGCACACTTGAGCTCAAGTTCGACGTGTCAGACAGAGCCCGCAGAGACCAGAATGGATACCAACTCAACTTTTTCATGGAAACAGTCTCCAACAATCGGAAAAACACACCAGGTGGTGTGTTTCGCGCACAAGAAGAAAAGGTCGATTTCTTTGTGTATATGTTCGAAGCACCTTTCCGTATGTTTATATTAGACACTAAAAAAACAGCTGCCATGGTACTCAAACTTGTAGCAAGCGGATACTACAGGAAATGTAGTATCAAAAACAAATACTACTGGACAGAAGGATATGCCCTACCAATTGATATGTTTACCAACTGTGTTACGTCTTTTGACCGACTGTCAGCTGTGGAACGAGCAATCAAAAAATTAGAGTGGACATTATTAAAATAAAAAAAAAACGTTAAGCTTTTTCTTGTATGAGTATATATACCCGTGAAATGCCAGTATAAAGCGTGCCATTTTGGTTTCAATATGTACCACAATTTTGTCTCAGAACATCACGATTTTTTGCAGACGGAACCGAAACGTAAGAGGAGGGAACCGGGCCAACGTCCAAAGCCCACAACAAAAGAAGAACTCCGTAAATGGCTTCAAGAGTACTGTCGCGGTGAGAAGAACCACGGCGAACCCAACACGTGGGACGTAACGCTGGTGACGGACATGTCGGAACTATTTTATGAACTGGAGACGTTTAACGCACCGATTGGTCAGTGGGACACAGCGCAGGTGACGACTATGGAGGGCATGTTTCGTGGTGCCTACGCGTTCAATCAACCGCTGACGTTCAACACGTCGCAGGTGACGGATATGAGTGAAATGTTTGCGGAGACAGCGTTCAACAATGGAGGACAGCCGCTCACGCTGGACACGTCGCAGGTGACGGATATGCGTGAAATGTTTTGGGATGCCGATAAGTTCAATCAGCCGCTGACGTTTACGGACACATCGCAGGTGACGACTATGCGTCACATGTTTTGTCAGGCTGATGCGTTCAATCAACCCATCACGCTGGACACGTCGCAGGTGACGGATATGCGTGAAATGTTTGCGGGTGCCACAGCGTTCAATCAGCCGCTGACGTTTACGGACACATCACAGGTGACGGATATGGGCTTTATGTTTCGGGGTGCCACATCGTTCAATCAGACGCTCAATTGGGACACATCGCAGGTGACGGATATGCGTTACATGTTTGCGGGTGCAGAAGTGTTCAATCAGCCGCTGTCGTTCGACACGTCACAGGTTTGGGATATGTGTGAAATGTTTCGGGATGCCACATCGTTCAACAATGGAGGACAGCCGCTGACGTTCGACACATCGCAGGTGACGACTATGCGTTATATGTTTTATGGTGCCACATCGTTCAATCAGACGCTCGATTGGGACACGTCGCAGGTGATGGATATGCGTGAAATGTTTCGGGATGCCACAGCGTTCAACAATGGAGGACAGACGCTGACGTTCGACACGTCGGAGGTGATGGATATGCGTGGCATGTTTCGGGGTGCCACATCGTTCAATCAGCCGCTCTATTGGAACACATCGCAGGTGACGGATATGAGTGGCATGTTTCGGGCTGCCACATCGTTCAACCAGACGCTGACGTTCGACACGTCGGAGGTGACAGAGATGGGTGCCATGTTTATGAATGCCACAGCGTTCAATCAGCCGCTCGATTGGAACACGTCCCAGGTGACGGATATGCGTTCCATGTTTTGGGGTGCCACATCGTTCAATCAGCCGCTGTCGTTCGACACGTCGGAGGTGACGATTATGCGTCACATGTTTGATGGTGCCAGAGCGTTCAATCAGCCGCTGACGTTCGACACGTCGCAGGTGACGGATATTCAGGGCATGTTTCGGGCTGCAACATCGTTCAATCAGCCGCTGACGTTTACGGACACATCGCAGGTGACGAATATGGAGAGCATGTTTGATGGTGCCACATCGTTCAATCAGCCCATCATACTGGACACGTCGCAGGTGACGGATATGAGCAGCATGTTTAATGGTGCCACAGCGTTCAATCAGCCGCTCGATTGGGACACGTCGGAGGTGACAGAGATGGGTGCCATGTTTGGTGGTGCTACAGCGTTCAATCAGCCCATCATACTGGACACGTCGCAGGTGACGAATATGCGTGGAATGTTTAATGGTGCCACAGCGTTCAATCAGCCGCTCAATTGGGACACGTCGAACGTGACGGATATGGAGTTCATGTTTTATGGTGCCGAGGCGTTCAACAATGGAGGACAGCCGCTCGATTGGGACACGTCGCAGGTGACGGATATGGACGGCATGTTTCGTGGTGCCGAGGCGTTCAATCAGCCGCTGACGTTTACGGACACATCGCAGGTGACGAATATGCGTTTCATGTTTCGTGGTGCCACAGCGTTCAATCAACCGCTGACGTTCGACACATCGCAGGTGACGGATATGAGATGCATGTTTGCGGGTGCCACAGTGTTCAATCAGCCGCTGTCGTTCAACACGTCGGAGGTGATGGATATGCGTGGCATGTTTGCGGGTGCCACAGTGTTCAATCAGCCGCTGTCGTTCAACACGTCGCAGGTGACGAATATGGAGGGCATGTTTTTGGATGCCACAGCGTTCAATCAGCCGCTCAATTGGGACACATCGCAGGTGACGAATATGCAGGACATGTTTGATGGTGCCACAGCGATGACATATCCTGCACCGGGCGCAGCGGTACTATGTACGGACGAAGACAAACAGTTGTGTGTGGTGTGCATGTTTAGCTGCGTCGATACTGTCTTGGTACCGTGTGGCCATGCTTGCATGTGTCGTCGATGTGCGAAAAGAGTCAAGAGGATGTCTAGAAAATGTCCTATATGTAGAGTTCCGATTGAGTGTATCCTAGATCTACACACGATTTCACCTAACTTTTTGGTATATCACACTGGAATTGGACAAGGTTGAAAGCATGTTGTATATAATAATTATTCTTCAGCCTGCGGAAAATTATTCTAAAATGGTTTCAGCCATCAATATTGATAATATTCTTCTAAATTTCTCGCAGGCTCTAAAATAGACCAGAAATCACATCCAACAGCGATTCTTCTGGCGCTTGAACATGAGTAGTAGTCTCGCCTTTAAAAGTACGGTCACTCCTATTGTCGACGACTGTATCTAACGTTGCCAACTTTTTACAGAGCGATGGGTGGACATAGGTATCCAGAGTATCGGTTCCAAGGAGATACTTGATATCGACCCGATTTTCTTGTGATATGCGATGTACACGGTCTTCTGCTTGAATCATTACACCGGGAACCCAGTACAATTCTCCAAACACACACTCCGACACACGCGTCAGCGTAACTCCCGTCCCAGCTGCCATCAACGACAAAATAGCAATACGAATGGATGTATCTTTTTGAAAATCTTCTACATTTTTCTGTCGAGTGTGTGCTGGCGTGGAGCCGTCGATGCGCATGAAGGGAATATTGGCCGCCTGCACCGCAGTTTCGACTGCATCAAGAACAACACGATGGTAAGCAAAGAAAATGAAAGAGCGACCTTCCGCCAGCGCGTCGAGTACCCAGTTGACGATTGCCTCACATTTCGCTACGGCGGTTGTATTGAAGAGCTGTGATATCACCTTTTGACGTTCGAACATCTGCAGTCGCTGTTGCTCTGAACCGGACGGCAATTTGTAAATGGTGTTGTTGAGGTTGCGCCAAACTCGAAAACCTTCGCGTACTTCGACAAGTTGTTTTGCTGTTATTTCTAACCAGACAGTATGGCGCGTCTTGGAGGGTAACTGAGTCAGCACATCTCTCTTGAGACGTCGTATCATAAATCCACGCTTCAACAACCAGTTAAGTTCATGACTATTCGAAGAACCCCGGTCATCGTACCCAAAAGGTGTGGATTTACCGTTGCAATATCGTGCTGCATAAGAGGTGTAATTTTTGATGTAAATTGGCCGCAACATTAACAATTGCGAGAAAAGTTCAATAGGTCTATTTGAAGCAGGAGTCCCTGTAATTAATAACGCATGTTGTGCAGCACGAACCAGTGGACTCAATGCCTTGGTACGTTTTGTTTTGCGCGATTTGACATAATGCGATTCGTCGCAGACAACTACCTCGAACATACCTGGGGTTATTTGCAGGGCATGCAACATGTCGTACGACACTATACAAATATATTGGTCCAGTGTTTCTTTGCCTTTTTTGACTAATTGTGACTCAACATCAAGCCATTCTTTCAAGGCATGTTGCCAATGATAGCGTAAATACGAAGGACAAACCACTAGGACACGTTTCGGTAGATAGTAGCCGATAAAAGCCAATGCTTGTCTGGTTTTTCCAAGACCCATGTCATCTGCCAGTAGACAGCGGCTGTCGTAACAGGTCAGTGCAGCTTCGACACCTTCTTTTTGATATTCAAAAAGCGTGTCCCATAGCTTCTTTGGTATTTTGGTGAGGTCAAATGTATTGTTGTGTGATTTACGCGTCAAGCGTTGGACATGATGAGGGACTGGGGCAATTGTATATTCTTGGAAAGTCAGCAGAGTTGACAAGTCACATTTAGCAATGTGAAATGTTTTGCGCTTATCGCTGACATGACATGCTTTTTTAATTACATCCAAGTCTACATTGGACATTCGATTTGTTTTAATATGGTAAGTATTGTCATCCAAAACACTGATGACAATGTTTGCTTTGGGTAGGGATTTGCGAAAACGCATTGTGGTCTATTTTTAGTTTCAAGATAGACAACGGATATTCAAATATGTTTAAATTAATTTATTTCCGCAGGCTATGGTTTTCTATCCAAAAAAATTATAATATTTATATTCCACAATCTCTTCGTCAGGTGGTCTTGCTGGTAGATTGAGTACGAGTTCACTGCGGACCACAAAAGTATGACAATGCATGTCAAACCAGTCTTTCGTCATTTTATAAAAACCTTTGCCTGGACCAGTTGCACCCCAACTATTTTGAACTTGGAAGGCGGCGATTTTATTTGAATTTATTTGTGTTCCAGCACTCACGGTTCTCTCAAACTGCACCCCTGTGATGAGCATGGCATGGTTGCAGCGAGACCTCCCCCATATCATTCTATCTTCTTTGGACATATCCAAGTCAATTTCCAAAAAAAGGTCGGGTCTGAATAATTGATGGGTCATTCCTTGCAACTTTGTTGAAAAATCTTCGTTGACATTGCAAGCAAACCACACGCCGATTTTATTTTGTATGCTCTTTACTATAATATTGGCAATGTCCTCCGTTCTCATATTTAAAAGTAATTCCGGGGTAGCTCTCAATTGTTGGTGTTGTGTTTTGTACCAGACTGGCGCGGCAGTACTGATTGCTTTTCCTTCCTCTTGTCTGGGGTCATTAATGAGTTGGACATGTTTGCAAACTTCATATGTTGCATCGGCCTCTTCAAACATTGCCTGAGGACTGGCATACAAGCCATCCCGAAGAGGGACCAATGTCGGTTGAACTGTTGACGTTGGATGTTGCTGTGGAACGGTTGAAGGCGCGCATTGGATGACAATTTGACCGACGGGTGGTTTTCCCATACAGAGTGTCAAGACACGCTCCGCCCTTTTAAGACATTCTTTCAGGAACTCATTGTATCCCACGGAGGTCTCGGCGGTATTGTTCTTGAACTCCATGACATCCTTCAAATCCTTTGCTAACATTTCGGACATCCTTCTATTCATTTCTTTGGAATTTTTAGTTTGCCAGGAATCACCATAAGACTTTTTTGGGATGATTCCATATTTGACAACAAGACGTCGGAATGTTATCCAATTGCCACCGTCGCTCAACGGTGTTGACAACCGCATTTGTTTCTCTTCTTCCGACATTTCTTCATAGTAAAAGAGATTCATCACTGACTCATACTGTTCAAGGTAATGCCAAAAAAATAAGTAGGCCTGGCTAAGTTCGAAGTCTGGTCCCAAATTATATTTCATAATAAAATACGGTCTTAACAGATTCAGACCAGCAAACATCCAACATCGTCCACTGAAATACTGATTACAGGGTATCACCGGTGATAGGGAGATATCATAGCATCTGTCTTCAAGTATTTGTACTTTTAGAGGGTCTCTATCGATACAAGTCATCTGGAAATTCTGCATTGCTAATCCAGCGGGGGTCTTGTTTGGCTCGGGTAGTATCTGTAACCATTCTGTGAACTGTTCGAAAGTGAATGTTTTGGATTCTTTTCCTAACTGAATACTCTTGTTCTTTATTAATTGTAGTATTTTTTCAAATTCTTCTTGTTGAACTTTGGTTTTCTGAATTTCTTTGAGATTGTATTGTGCAATGTTCTCGACTTGTAGTATCTTGCTCATTGTGTCATTCGGTTCAGAAACTGAATTCCCAATATGAATACGATACATTTCTTTATTTATCAACTTCTATATATACTCCCGGTTCATTGTGTCATTCGGTTCAGAAGCTGAATTCACAATATGAATACGATACATTTCTTATTGTGAAACTGTTGCAAAACTACCGGTGTAATCAAACATCTTGGATAGTGTTTTATTCGTCAGATTCATCGTCAGCTTCATATATATTATTCATTATGACTCCTATTTGTCGTGCTTCTTTTACATTAGCTAGCTGCAACGTTGTTTTCGATTGCGCAAAATTTCCGTTGGGAACGCCTTGTTGTTTAAGTTTAACAAAGTTATTTTTGACTCTTAATGGTTTTGACGCACTTTTCAAAAAGTGCTTTTTAAAATAGACTTTTAATATAATTTCCATATATATTTTTTTTAAATTAGAATTACTATTAAACATTTAAAAAAATGGCATTTCACGATAAAGCCAAAAAAATCAATGTCTCGTCAAATGGACCACGTGAAAGCCACATGGATAAACTCTTACTCAAACTCAAGAGAACACCCGATAATAGGAATACTCGTCGTCAAAACAGAAGACTTATTCACAAAATTACAGAGAAACTAGAACGCACACCATCTTTTGCGATAAGTTTTAACTTGGGAGAACTGTATTACAACGGTATTGTTGGCATTTCCCCCGATTTTTCCCAGGCCATGGAATATTACGTTAAGACCTGGGAAACAATGGTCACTGGCCAAACAGATGATATTATTAAAATACTTAACAACAACATGGATGAAATTTCGTATGTTATTGAAACAAAAGTTCTGCACGGATTTGCTGATCGTCTGCATGCAGCCTATAAAACGAACGACCAACTAAAACTGATTGCAACAATGTTTTCAGCACGTGTTGCCGACAAAGAGAGTGATTTTAAGAAGGCAATTGAGCTATACAGAATAGCAAAAGCAATCGCGGTGTCGGTTGGTGACAAAAACCTTGCCTTGGTCTGTTCAAAACGGAAAGCAATTTTGAAAACATTTGATCAGCATCAGCTGGATAGTGTTATTGAAAAATACAATGTTCACAGAGAGAAATTAAATACCAACGATCCATTGAGGATGGAATGTTCAACACCTGGGGTATCGAAAGGTCCTGAATGTCGTGGTATGGCGTTTTTTCAAACCAAAGAAGATGCAGAAAACATTAATAATAAATTGGAAGAATTGGGATGTATTGGAAAAGTATCCACCATACAAGTGCATTCATGCGCCAACTGTGGCAAACATGATTTTGAAAAGATCTTTAAAGTTTGCTCCAAGTGTCGAAACCCCAAATATTGCAGCAAAGAGTGTCAACGGGAAAATTGGAATGAACATAAACATCATTGTTGTTAAATAAAAATTAATACTTTTTTTTCTATGTTTATACCAGATTCCGCAGACCATCCAGTTTTTTCCTCACATCACGCGGAACACCGATATAGTCGAAGTCCGTATTCATTACTGATTGTTCTATTTTTAATTGTTCTATTGTTAATTGTTCTTTTGAACTTTTCCATCTTTCTCTTATCCGTTTTTGCTGTTCTTTATTGTTTTCCAACTTAACAACAAGGTTCCTGATCGTCCTCTTTTTCCTTTTTTTTATACCTGGACTGTAGCCACTATTAATGTATTTATAAAGTCTCAAAGTTCTCCTATACAATTCAGTTCTTTTGACCTCCAAATTCATTACATCTATAACTGTTTGTGAATAATTATCTTCGAATAGATTAATGGCATCACTATTTGAGTTAATTACTGCGACCATCAATGGAGTCAAACCTCGAGTATTTTTTTTATAAATCGTGTTGGGTTGGTTTATAAGTAAATCTTTCACTATTGCATTTGCGTTGTCCGAATTATTCATTGCACCTGTGGCTAAATGCAATAAAGTATCTCCATCTTTATTTGGCTCATATGGTTCTATTTTCATTAATTTTTCAAATATTCCCTTTCTATGATTTTTGATCGATTCGCGGTACATCACATTTTTATTACGAGGATTAACATCAATTAGTTTTTCCAATAGAGGTTTTAAAATCATATTTGTATCGTCGATACTATTAACAAAACCTTTTACCTTATTTTCGTCCATAATTGAATTTATTTTGTCCTCGGGGACACGTTTCGTGTCCATTATGGAATCCAAAATCCGCCAGTCTTCCCAACGGGCATAATTAATCCTGAAACGATCCAGGATTTTGACTAATTGGTCGACGCTAAAAATATCATTACGCTGAAGCATCTCGTAACAAATTTTCGTGTCGATCGGTTCCGACAATTGTTCCAACATGTAATCAAATGCTGTTTTTCCGTAATTATCTTTCTCATTAATGTTAATTTTGAAGTCACTTCCGAGCATTGTTTTAACCGACTCCAACTCTTTTTTTTCAATTGATCTTGTAATTCGCGTTGCTGACCAGTTATAATAAAACGAATTGTTATCTGTTATCACATCATTCGGGTCATATACCCCACCGTCTGTCTGGTCAGTCGGGTACGCAACAGTATTGTCAGGGCTATAGTCGATATAGTTGACACCGGTGACATCTGCGCTGTCACCGCCGACACCATCGAAGCACGTGACTGGAGCTGCACTTTTTATTTCTTCCCATAATTTCCTGTCAGCGTCTGTTCTTACTATTTCATCGAGTGTTTCTGCTTCTTTGTTCAAATCATCACAAGATATCCCATTCTGCCTGTTTTTAACGAATTTTGTTACCAAATTTTTAACATTCTGGCTTGCTGCAGTTGACGAAGATATTAATGAAAGTAACACCGCCACATTCACAAAAATGTTCTCTGCAGCCTCAAAATCTTCTTGATTCTCGGGAGATTTGGTTTTCTCCGGAGATTTGATTTTCTCGGGAGATTTGGTTGGAACTGTTGTTACAGAAAAAGTCCGATACATTTCAAATAATAATAATAGTCTTTATAGTTCAAATATTCTGATTCAGATATGCTCGAGTTATTTTTTTTCTAATTTGACACTTCGCTAAACATGATTATCTTTTACGTTTCAGTGGTGGTTTTGAAGTAGAGATGGAAGATTTACCTGACGAGAAACGCTGGTTGTCTGTTTCAATCGCAGCTTTGTGGTCCATTCTATCAATATAGTCTTTGATGCCTTTTCCTTGTTTGTCAGTTGGTTGCCATTTGTCAAAATCATGCACGGCTTGGTGTGTTTCGTGGACAAATTTGGCTGCTTCCTCGTCAAGTTCAGCAGGGTCGGCAAAATCAAAGTTTTCGCCCTCGTCATCAGGAATTACGAAACCGTCTTCTTCATACCCATGCATGTTGAGTTTAACAGAAGCAGTACCTTCTTCATCCTCCTCCACTTCACACAATAGAATTGGTATATTTGTCAAACGTTCATCTTCAATACGGCAAAAGGTAATGCCATCCCCGCCTGCTACAAAGCCAAGAGAACGCCAGGCCTTGGACACAGTATTCCCGTCAGACCCTTCTGGGACAGACACATGCTTGGTAACGTTGGTAGGTGCAATCAGTTGCCATTTATCGTCAGAAGCAAATTCCCAAATTCGACCTTCTTGTTTGTCAGTTTTGCACAGAAAGGAGACCTCAATGTGATTATCAGGAGTTACTCCCACAATTTCACCATATTTGTTCGAATCGATAATCAATAAATCTCCAAGACTGTACATAGTTTCATATTATATTCTTTATTTATAGTATTTTTTAAACATATTCGCTATATATTTCGCCACACAGTTTTGGGGTTATTTCTTCTGTTTGTATCACAGGGATTAAAATTAGTTTTGGCAGTGTCTGAATAATATTTATGTAGTTGTATGTCATCAGCTGCGATATCGTAACAGAGGCAGACCGGTCCAGTGTCCGTAAAGGCAAAGCCATGGTTACCCTTTTGTTTGCATTTGTTCATGCAGTCTGTTTTACCAGTTGCTTCAATTTTATCCCAGCAGTTTGTCCAGATGCCGTTGCCAATTTTGAGTGCTTCTGGTTCTTCTTCGTCTCGAACTGCTGCCAAATCAACATTTGAAATTGGAATGTCATACTCGGTAGTAAATTGCACCATTGGGTAGTTTGTCTGTCTACTAACAACAGGCGCACAGACTGTAGCAATGTCATTGTTTTTCCCTTTGTAAAACAATGACATTTTACTATAGAAATCAAAACTTTCTCGACCATCAATATTGTACATTTTCGAACTTCCAATTGACGATTTCAAAGTGTACAGAGAAAAAAGTGTCCCTGATGATAATGACTTCCATTGCACAATGCCAATGCAATTCTCTTCGATGTCGCATTCGTATTCTGCCTCGTGTCTCTGGTTTATTTTCATATCTTCTCTCGTATCTGTCGAGAACGGTGTGAATACATACCCTCCTTGTTCAAATTTAGCCTGTCTGTATTTTTGTCCGTATTGTGGTGCCAACCAGATGCTGTTGTCTGCAGTCAGTGTGTAGTCAATCTCATTATACAATTTGACTGTGACTGTTGCAGAAAGAAAACGAGAGTTTCCTAGGTAGAGTGAAAATTGTTTGTACGCACCTTTTTTATCTACAATCTGAATAGCCTCGTTGAACTGTTCCTGCATGGTTATCTTCAGATTGTCGACAGTCCAGTCAATGGTCACAAAAATGGTCTTACCATTTATATTGTATATAATTTGTCCTGACGAAGCGCCATGGACATATGTCCCATGAAATTCAAATGTGGGTGGGTCTGTAATAATTTCGACGTTTGACAAGATTGACCTATCATCTTCGTGAACAACCAATATACAATCCGAATAGGTACAGTCAAATATCTTGTGGACGAGGACCATATTATTTGGATAGATATCGCGGACAGGCTGTTTTTGTACAGGGTAATAACGATTGTTTTGTATCAGTACACCTACACAAGAGCCCACTGCATCACTTTCGTATTGTGTCAAATCTTTCGTTTTCGAATAAATGTCGTTCAAGTCTGTACATTTCTCGATAGCATGTTTCCGAGTTCTGTACGAAATAGTTTGTCCATCTTCTTCTAAATGTCCTGTCTGTGCAACGTCAAATTGTGCATTGACTTGCTGGTAATTTTCAGAATGACACTCACCACCATAGTATTGTAACAGAGCATTGATGTAATGTTGACGATTTGTACCAGCCAAACGATTTTTGTAAATGTCTTTATGAGTAAAGACAGTCGAAGTAAGTTCCACAGCCTTCGTACCACATCCTCCGTTCCTTGAACAGGTAAGTTTTTTTGTGTCAGTGTCTTTGTCAATGGTATATGGACACTCGAATTGACAGGCATCGCCAGTTCGTCCTTCATCACATGCACAGGTACCATCGCGTTGACAAGCAGTAGGCTTTCCAGAGCAAATAGACTTCAAGTCATAACCATCAAATCCCGGACAGGTGATTTCACATCCATCACCTCTGTACGGCGAATCCTGCCAGTCGATGTTGTCTAATGCATTGTCATTGTGCTGTAAAACAGAGGGTGCCACTTCACATTCGCAGTTACAGATAGCATTACATCTACCATGACCAGAGCATGCCATGTGTGTGTACGTCATTGTCCCAGGACAGGTGTTGTCTGCGGACGAAGAGCAATGCGAACCATAATAAGAGAGATATTTGCTTAATTGTTGTTTTATCCGGTGGGTGTCTTCTGAGTATTCTGAGACAACCATGTTTAACAATGCCTGCCATCCTGTTTTGGCTATTGCTATTTCTTCACGCACTTTGAATTCCGTTCCTGTATTGTACATCCATTCTTCAACATGAATCACAATATAGAAAGTCAAAATTTTAGACTCTTCCGACCAGCTCGTTTTGCTAGTACTCTCCATATTTTCCTGAATTGACACCGAGAATTTGTCGGAGGACCACTCGTTCACTACGATGTCGATAACTCCGTTCTGAAATCTCAATTGTTCAGTGTACGGGTACGATATTTTAGCAATGTCGAATTCACGCAAGTGTCCCGAAATGACAAGATCTTGTTCATACTTATCACCTTCAACAGCAACATACAACATTGTAGAAGCACCTTTTGCAATTGCCTCAACTGTCAATGACGATGCAAACCCGTTTATGAATAGCGAACCGTCGTTTTGACTAATAATGTTCAAAAAATTGTCGGAGGGTTCGCCGGACGGTTCTGACAGTCGTACGTCTTTTCTGTCAATGGACTCATAGAGGGCTATTTTAGATGACAACATACTACCTTGTCGCCAACGAGCCTGCTGCATATACAGTTTCTCCACATGGTCGATGACGGTACTCATGTCAACCTCTTCCCTAATTGACCTAAGATTCAGCGTTTTTGTAACTCTCCATTCAATAGTATTATAAAATCGCTGAACAATGTTTGAGTTAGAGGTGACATCGAGGTTTAGCCATTCTTCCAAAAAGACAAACACTTGAACAGGCGATGTCGCAAAATCAGCCACAACATTGCCGCCGATTGTGACCAAAAAATTGTAATGTCTTATGTTACAATGTATGTGTCTGTCAGTCTCATCCAATGTGGGCGTATATAGCAGTGAGATGTCTGACACAGACTCTGGAGACGATGTTCTGAAAAAGCCGTCCTGTTTTGAGTAAGTAATAGTGGTACCACCAATATAGATATGCAGAAGTTGGTTGTTGTTTTTGTCTGGTATCATATTAACGAGCGCACCCGTTTGCGGTATATTGTACGAGGACCATTTCGGAAGCGTCTCGTCCAATGTGAACGAGAGTACAAAGAGTCGATGTTCGTTTCCTGATGTACTAACAACATAAAGGTCGTTGTATATATAATGTATCGGTGCCAAATTTTGTTTCGGCGGTGCCGCGCCAGTAGTAGAAATCTCTGACCATTCTGCCAAAACAATCCATTTTTCATCCCACTGTTGACGTCGAAGTGATATGGAGTACAGATTATTATGGTCAATGCTGTATGGTTGACCGAATTTGTCAAATTGCGTCGAACCGCCAAATGCATAGACAACATTATCGGACACTCTGACAAAGGTCATGCCCGAGGTAGGTAATGTGTCATTGCCTGATTCGATTACCATCATCGGTGTTGGCAGCGGAGTCGAGTCTACTGCCGCATGCAACCGTCCATTTGCAAAACACAGAAACCACTCTGACATCTCAACTTTGGTGCAATTTGTTGGGAACATTGGTATAGGGATAGTGAATAACGTGACCGTGTCCGAGTCCAGTTGAAAACCAGCATTCTGTACATTCTCAGAATTTGTCATGTACGGTATTGACGCTGACCAATCTATATGTTGTGACAGACGCTGAAAAATATTCAGTACTGTCAATACCGTTTCTTCACGAACCGAGCCAATATTATCGTAGTTCAGTTCTTGTTCAATACCGTACGACTCGCCAGAATAATCATACATATCTAACATGGATTGTTCGAACAATACAGTATCTGTTGCATACACAAACCGCTCTGGATTTTGCCATTCGATACCTTCGAAATTCGTTGTATTGTAGGAAAGAACGTAGCCAACATGTTGTTTCCCACCAATAGTCGTCATCTTGACGTTGTATCTCATAAAAGGCGGTAAACTTCGACAAAGACCATAGTACGCATCACAAATACCATACTGTGATGCCATCTCTTGACCATAAGTACCATTGTTGCATCTGTCGCACGGTATAGAGCAGCTGTCGCCACTGCCCAATGCGCATTGACAGATGCCGGTAGCACTGGGCGTTGGTCCCGCTAACCAGATAGGCTCGTAATCTGGCAATGGTAATACGAAGGCCTTAGAAGTTCCTCGAAAACTCTTTTGTGTTTCTTGTGCAATGTAATCTGCTTCAATTTGATTAAAATCCTCCGCAAAACATTTTCCGTTACGGCCTGAACAGGCCACCTCGATACCATTGTCAGTCCCTGATGGACATGTCAGTTCACAGAATTGACCAGCAACGCCAATATATTCTTCAACGTTGCAGTCACAAGAGGTACGGGAGCAGATACCGGTGATGTTGCCTTGTGATAAATCTTCGCACCATGACCTCCACATGGGACGTGTAAACACTTCTGACAACATTGACGCACAGGGCTCTCGAGGACAATCCGACATGTATAATTCTGGAATCAGAACTTGCTCTTTGTTGTGGTAGGCATTTTGCAGCAAACAAAAATCAGTCACAATCAACTGCTCGACATTCTTGGAGCAATGAGTATCTCTAGCTTCATCCGTACCTTTTGAGATGTTCAATTGTAGATATTCCTTGCGCTTTTGGCAGAGGCTTGACCCATTTGATGCAGACAATTGCGTTTCAATGGATGTCAGGCAGCTGTCGTCACAAAACTCCTCATAAATATCCCAACGGCCCAAGCATTGTTCGAACCACGATGCGGACATCTGAGAACAATTCGATTTTGCATCCGACATTAGTCTTTGAGGTTTTTCGCAAATTTGTGCAATGTTGTTTTCAGTTGATGTCTTACCAGAAATTGGATAATAATATTTGCGGGTACCGTCAACAGTCACTTCCTGACTATCGAATGATTTTTTGTAATAGCAATAGGCTGTCCAATTGGCATTGATGGTGCAATTTTCTGGTTCTTTGTGCTTGAGGAATTCGCCACACTTTCCGAGGTCGCTCTCTACATAATGCGGACCACACTCACCGTTACAGACTCTCGTTTTATACCCAGGCAGGAGTAGAAATGACGACGCAAGGTCATTACACACTGCTGTTGTGTCTGGATGATACGTTGCTTCGAAATCAACTATGTCATCAACAATGGTGTCGTGACGTACGTGAGCCCATGTGACAGGCATTTCCCCATATGTATTCATCACAAAAGCACCAACATGGTGACTATGTGCCGAATGTAAAGTATGTGTTCCGTGCACACACCTCTTGTCTTCATGACATCGTTTCTCGTACAAGTAGCAGTGATTATCTTCTTCGGTCCATGACCACTGAAGGCAGTCAACATGACTGGCACACTGTTGATGACAGTCCGATTCAGACAAACCAGGAATATTATGAAAGGAGGGCGCTATACGACCCAATGTTTTGCGCGTGTGTGACAAACTTTTGTGTGCTTTGTCAAAAGTAAGTTGATGTTCACCAACAGACACTCGAGCTCTCCAATATTGGTGATGGACATGCGTTTCCTCTTCGGTAGAGTGCGTTTCGTTGATATAACGAGCTTCAATGTACCATGGTATCCAATCGACTTCTGTGGTCCATCTTTTTTCTTTGGAACCAGAAGCAAGTATTAGGCCGTTGTCACTTTCGACAGACATTTCGACCAATGACTGTCCGGAACTTGACAGCAGTCGCATTTCTGCCTTTGAGCCTTCTGACAGAAACAACCAACCCGAAATGCGGACATTCTCAGTATTTTCAAAATCCCACTTCAACCCAGCAGTGTTAGCAGCAGCAGCTGTGTCGTCGTTAGAGTTTTTGTCTATAGTGACTAGGCCAGTATTCCCAAACTCAAGTTTGTTGGGGTGATATCCAAATTGTAAACTTTCCTTCAGAATTGCAGGGGTTACAACAAATTTCGTGTCTGCTGCATTATCTTCGTCAGAGATGGTATTTGATAATGTATCTAATTGCAGTTCGTTGTCCACCTTGATACTGGACACAATGTAGACACCATGGCTCTCGAAAGTGCATGTACCTGTCATTACAATATGAACTGATGTATTCTTTCCGAAAAATCTTTCAGCCGATTCCCCACAGTCGACAACCAACATGGCAGGCCCCGAGCCTTCTTCGACAACAATATCAATGGTATGTTCACCAGAAATGGTGGCCGAGATAAAGTGTGCCCGTGTTGAATCGACCATTTGAACATTGACATTGGTCCAATCAGTGTTCCAGAGAGCTGGCTTGCGTTCCAGACTGAGGAAAGTTGGCTTTGCCTCTTTGCAATGGTCCAACCACTGTATATTCCTATAGTCGTCGTGTTTGCGCACCAACTCTGAAATGTTCTTGTTATATTGTTCAATATTACTCACTGCGCATGTATAAGTATTTGGCTCTGTGCCAAAGGAGGAACAGTTACCACTACTGCATTGAATACCTCCTTGGCCACACACTGGACTGACAATTGTTTTGTGGACACAGCTGACATGTGTTAAGGAATTGATGCCACAGACTGAATTCACACCACAGGGGTTGTGTGTCGCGCAGTAGTCTGGTACGTTTGGCACTGTAGGTATTGCAGGTGACGTCGACATTTGTTCACAGGTTTCTTGAAAAATCTGTTCGATTTCATGCGGAGACCATTGCGATTGACCCCAGCGAGCATTGATTTGATTTTCTTTCAATAGGCAGTTGTTCTTATGTGGCTCTGGCATACTGTCCGTGGAACTGTCTGAAGAATCTAAACAGTCAAGTGACCAAATCGCAGCTTCATTTGGATTGTTTCCAAAATCCATCACTGTGCACTTTGTACCAGAAGATGATTCTACTTTAGTTCTATGAGCATTGGCTTTTGTTTCCGAGGGCCAGAGTGTCATATAGTCTCCGCATTTAACACGCCAATTGTTGTACCATCCTGGCGATGCTTTTTGGTGCCAAATTTTGTCTGATAGGACAGAAGCTAGATGTTTCTGACAGAAATCATCCGGTATTTCGCAATAGTTATCGTTCGTAGTACTGCGATAGTCCACTGCAGCAGCACGGTACTCGGTGACAGGAACTCGACGGCCCAACACTTCGAGTGTACCGTCGATGACAATGTTACCCGGTGTACTTTTCTGCATTGTCAATGGACTCTGATAATGGTCGGCCATGTAGCATG
>Ga0233426_10000912_pt1 | contig 29133 bp, 27 predicted proteins | sample SI_118_April2016_6_FD_179875 | JGI IMG/M metagenome (GOLD analysis project Ga0233426, IMG submission 179875) | Seawater microbial communities from Saanich Inlet, British Columbia, Canada - SI_118_April2016_10_MG | ecosystem: Environmental > Aquatic > Marine > Inlet | place: Canada: British... | reverse complement strand
AGATATACTACCCTCAAGGTGATCCTCTTGCTTTTGTTGGTGATGGTGAAATATTAACTTGCTGTTGTATCCCTAAAAGTGATATCAAACTATTGATTGATTGAAAGCAAATAACTCAATACATACAAAATTCATTACTCTCTAAACTTAAAGGGATTAAATTTAGAGAGGTTAAAGTTTAGCCTGTAATTTGATTTCAATTCCACCAAGAACTTTCAATATTTCTGTAGCAACTGGTTCATAAAGTCGTTGATAGTTTACTTTGTCTTCAAGATTTATTGCTATATCTAATGCTTTAGTTAACTCAAAAAGTTGCATAGCGCCTACAGAGCAAGAAACGCCCTTTAAAGTATGAACTAGATGCTTACAAGCGGCTTGATCTTCACTACTAATTGCTTGTTGGATCTTTTCACTGTCTTTTGAATGATCTTCATAAAACATCACTAAAATTTCATCAAAAAGCTCTTCATCTCCGAGGACATTGCCAACACCAATTTGAAAATCAATCCCTGGGTATTTATCTTCAGAAGGTTCATCTATTTCTTCAATATAATCTTGTATTTCTTTAATATTATCATCAACAGTTTCAATGGTTGCTTCTTCATAAAGCTTAATTTGATTACGGCCATTATGCTTTGCCTGAAATAAACTGATATCAGACTTCTTGAATAATTCTTCTAAGTTTAGTTCACTACCTTGCCCTAAAGACAAACCAATACTTAAAGTTACTGAGATTACTTCATCATTAGTACCGTCAAGCTTTATTGTATTACCTTCAATAGCGAGTCGAAAACGTTCACAGGCAATAAAAGCATCTTCTTCGGAAGTATCAGGCATGAAAACCGCAAATTCTTCACCACCAACACGACCAATAATATCATAGTCACGAAAGCAAGAGCACATCACACGAGCAAAATCAATCAACACTTTATCGCCAGCATCATGACCATAATTGTCATTAACAGCCTTAAAAAAGTCAATATCAAACATGGCCATAACGAGAGGAGAGTTTGTGCGTTTCGCTTGGCTAATAGCTCGGTTAGCTAAGTCTTCAAAGCTACCTCGATTATTAATTCCTGTTAAGAAATCTGTGTTCGCTAGAGATTCCAACTCTAAAGTTTTTTCTAAAAGTCGAAGGGAAGTTCTTATCCTAGCCAATAAGACTTTTGGAATATAAGGTTTAGTCACGTAATCATCAGCGCCAAACTCTAACGCTGCAACTATTTGATCTTCATCATCTGAAGCCGACAACATGATTACCGGTATACTCATAAAAGCAGAGTGAGACTTTAATTTCTGTAACATAGCAAGCCCCGATATACCGGGCATATACATATCTAATAAAATGAGATCAATGGCTTGTTCTTCTAAAACCTCAAAGGCTATCTCACCTGATTCTGCGGTAAATACTTGATAACCTTCTTCAGCTAAATCAAAATCTAAAAGCATGAGTGTATCTTTTGCGTCATCAACAGCAAGAATTTTATATGCTTTATCAGTATTCACAGTTTCTCCTCATTAGAAGGCTTAATTGTAATATTTTCGCTTTTGGAAGTGTTATAACGTTTATATGAGAAACTAAATTATTTGGAATGCCAAAAACTTATCTCTATTTCTTACCTAGTTAGTTACACTAATTTTTCATATTTCTATCGTCAAATCAACGCTATTTCATTTGAAATAATTAGAATTTTATCATTTAAAAAGATGATATCATTAAATAAATAAGTTTGCGTTATTTCAATCACCTCTTTTAAAGTTAAACATATCTTCAAAAATACTATAGAAACTATTGAGACAACTTTTAAATCAACATACAGGCTTTCTGGAAACGTTATTCTGTAGCGACCTTTTCCAAAAAATTCTCTGCTATTTGTATTTCACACTTAAAAAAATTATTTATTTTCTATCAAAAACCGGGTTAATTCTTTTGAATTAAATGGTTTTCTTAATACGGGGTATTTCCACTTACTATCTTCCTCTGCAATATAGCCACTGATAGAAAAAACACAGATACTTGGGAATTTTGTTTGAACTAATTTAACGGCCTCTCTTCCTGAAATATCAGGCAAAATCATATCAGTTATAAAAACATCAAAAACATTATCACTTTCTAATATTTCCATGAGACCAATTTTACTATTGGCATGTTTAGTTATTACACCTTCACTATCTAAATATAATGAGACAAACTCTGCGATACTAATTTCATCGTCTAAAATCAGTACACGTTGCCCTTCCATATTCAATTTACTTTTAACATCTATTGGTGCTATTACTGGTTTAGATTTTAAAACATTACATTTGAATACTAAAGTAAAATGAGCTCCTCCTAATCGACCATAACCTTCTAACTGAATATGGCCATTATGTTTATACACCGTGCTATAAACATTCGCTAATCCTATACCGTTGCCTTTATTTACCGATTTACTGCTATAAAAAGGATCGAATACTTTTGCCAAATTTTCCTGCTCAATACCTTTACCACTATCTTGTACGTGAATTTCCAAATGTTGATCTTCATTTATATTAGCCGATATTTCTATTTCACCAATCAATCCTTGTTCACGAATAGCATCTTGAGAGTTTAAGACTAAATTAAGTAAAATATTTATAAACTCCCCTTGTGGAAATTTTATTTCACAATGTACGTCTTGAATATTGAGTTTAAAATTGATGGTAGACAATAATAACTGTTTAAATAGATATTGGTTGTCAATAATATCCTGTATAGGATCAAATTTAACAACTTTAATAACCGGCTTACGAGTAAAAGCTAATAAGCGTTCAGTAACACTTTTCCCTTTATCAATGGCATTTTTTACGCGTTCAATATACTTAGATATGTCTTTTTCACCTTGGGAAAATTTAATTTCTAACATTTCCGTAGCACCTAAAGCCACCCCTAAAACATTATTAATATCGTGAGAGACGTTACCAAAGGTATTACCTAATAAAGCTAAGCGATTACTGATAATTTGTTGCTGATCTTTACGAAAGGTATCTGTTACATTTTCAACAATCCAAATATATATACCCTCATCACTTTCATAAGTTACAGATAAGTCATATACCGTATTATATTTATCGAAACTAATACTGACTTGTTTAAACTGTCCACATTCTTTTGCTTTACGCTTAAAGCCAAGATAATCAGAAATACTAAAGTTAATATAATCAAAAAGAACGGAGCTACAATTACCGCTTTTAGGTGCTAAGTCTTGGTAAACAATATTATCTTTATCATCAATGAAAAATACAGGTACTTTTATGGTGTAATTCACCATAGCCATTAACTTTAACTTTTCAAAAATATTCTCAGACTTGGTAATGTCTTTGAAAACACCAAAAACACCAACAACTTCACCTTTTGTATTAATTTCAACTTCACCAAGAGATTCAACTTTCACCTCAACCCCTAGTTTATTTCTAATAACACTCTTATATCTAAATCCTTGTTTATTTTGGATTGCAGTATCGATATAACTTATAACTTCTTCTTGTTTTTCTTCTAGATAAAAATTAATAGCTGAGTCAATGGTTGGTTGATAATTAATAGGGTCAACACCGTGAATATTGTATACTTCGGTAGACCAATATAGGGTATTTTCAATAAGGTCGGCACGCCAATGACCAGACTGATTTAAACTTTCAGCTAGTAATAAATAGTTGTTTCTTTCTTTTAATTGTTCAACCAGTTGATGGTGTTCAGTAATATCTTTAACGGTTCCGAACATTTTATAAGCTTTATCATTTTTGTATTCAATTATTTTACCAAAAACAGAAAACAATTTATTTCGTCCATCTTCTGTCGTGATGGCTAATGTGGGGTGAATGCAAGAGAGTTTCCCCTTAAAATGGGAAATAACCTGCGTATGAAGACTTTCTAAATCATGATTATCAACTAACTTCTCCCAAAAGAATGTCGGCCCAGTAAAAGCTTCAGCCTTATGACCTAGCATAGCCATCATTTGGGCTGAGTAATAAACAAGACCTTCTTCAATATTCCACTCCCAAAAAGCTTCATCAATACTATTCATTAGCCTTTTAGCTACCGATGATGAAGAGCTACTAATACTATTATTCGCTTCATTTAATACCGTATCAGGTTTCTCTTTCTCTGAAACAAAAACCATGTAACCATTCTCAACCTCAGTAACCTTAATAATACAGTTGAGTACTTGTTTTGATTTGCATAATAATTGAACACTTCGTGCATTAGAGATTGAACCTGTCCCTCGCTGATAACTATTGCGATGTTTAACATGCGAACTTACCGAAGCTGCAGGTATAAGTATTTCAACAAGTTGCCCTTCTAATTCATTGGATGAATATCCTGTAAACTTTTCTGCACTATCGTTACAGGCCAAAATAACACCTGATAAGTCAACATGAAAAACCGCAAAAGGAATAGCGTTTATCGTTATTGATGAATTATTTAATTTACTGGTCAAAACAGCTCATCCTCATCGTCTAATTCATCAACAACCTCTTCTTGTTGCAAATTAAGCGTTTCTAATTCATTGACACTTTCTAGAGCTCCGTCTAATAATTGTGTGACTTCTAAAAAGTTAATATCATCTTGCGAGTGTTTTTTAAGTGCAGTATGCACTAAATTAGTTAAATACTGCTCTTGCTCATCAGACATATCTAAAACATGAAAGCTCATCCCTATATTTTGAACAATCTCATTCATAACTTCTTGTTGGTGGTGCTTTGAGATTTCAATCATTTTTTTGGTGGAAGAAACAGCCTGTTGTATTTTACTTTGTACGCCAACAAGTGAATTCTTATAGGTAATAAAGGCTATTCTAGCGCCTATACATTCAATCACTGATGCTAGAGCATCAATATATATATCTGTGTCAATTGCGCCATCTTCCAAATTTAAGATGAGTATTGAACACAATGAATGATTAAAAATAGTCCTTGACCCAAAACGATAGAGTCTAGGTTTTATTCTTAACAGTTTCATCACATCAATTTCAACTGGGGAACAAAAACCATTTTTTGAACTAAAATATAATGCCTCTTCACTGATAGGGTAAAATGAAATACACCCCTGTAATTTCATGTTGTAAAGGAAAGAGAATACTTCATCTCTTATTTTTTCGAATGTAAAACAGTGATTTAGGCGAGAAGTTAGCTGCATGCAGCTACCATATTTTGAGGCTTGAGCCATCGAAACATTAATTACCCTATCTTTTGAGCAAATTTCGGATTCAAAACTGTGAATTTTATCTTGATAGGTAATTAGTTTCTGTAGCTTATTATTAAGCGCCAATAAAGAAATAGGTTTTGCAAGAAAATCATCGGCTCCACACTCTAACCCCTTGAGTATAGCGTCTTCTGTAGCTAAACCTGAATATAATACAAATGAAGTAGCTACAGTATGCAGCTCAACTTTCGTTTTAATCCATTCAGACCCCTTGTCTGCACCTATATTTTCATCAACCAAAGCTATGTCAAAAAGATCATTATTAATGATCAACACTTCTGCCTCTTCCAAGTTACTCGCGCACTTTACGTCAAAATTTCCTTCCAATGCCTCAAGAAGTAGTTCAAGGTAATCTTTATCATCATCAATAATTAGTAAGCTCGGTGTAGACATAGTAATTCCTTTTCTTATATTTACTTTATAGTTATTTTTAAACGTCTGTTGTAAAAGTTTGGTATCCGTTTCGCCCTTGCTCTTTAGCTTGATAAAGAGCAATATCTGCCTTTTTTATAAGTTCACTTGCATTAATAATATTGTCAGAAGTACTTTTTGTTGCTATTCCGATACTAACGGTTACATAAGGAAAAACAGAAGAAAATTCATGTTTAATCTTCTTACTTAATAACGATAAAATTAACTCTTTTGCTTTAAATCTTGCCCCATCTTTAGGTGTAAAAGGAAGAACAACGATAAACTCTTCACCTCCGTAACGTGCTAAAGAATCAGTCGAGCGATTAAGTGATTCATTCAGGCTATCTGATACCTGCTTTAAACATTTGTCACCCTGTGGGTGACCGTAGTTATCGTTGTAAGGCTTAAAAAAATCTATATCTATCATCAAAATTGACAAATCACCTTTTTGTCGCTCGTTAACCTGCCAAGCATTTGCAAGCACTTCCTCTAAACCTCTGCGATTAAGTACTTGCGTTAAAGGATCAATACTACTGAGTATTTCTAACTGTTTGTTAGCGCGAGCCAGTGCACCTCTCATTTTTGCGATACGTTCCATCGCTCTTATTTTGGCACTTAAAATGACTTGTTTTACGGGTTTGGTTAAATAGTCATCGGCACCAGCATCAATTCCTTTCGTCAAATATTCTTCACTATCATTGGAACTGAGAAAAATGATAGGAAACCACTGAGGGTGTTGCTCTCTCATTATCCTAGTCAGTTCAAACCCATCAACCTCTGGCATTTCAATATCCATCAAAACCAAGTCAACTGTATCTTTATTAAGTTCATCAAGTGCTTGTTTATGTCCGTTTGCTGCGATGGCTGTATGACCGTTATCCATTATCATTGCGCTAACGACTTCCCTGATAAATTTATTGTCATCTACAACTAATATATTCAATTTATTACCTTATCTATACACTTTCATGCCGAAATTGAAATAATCGAACATTGCTTTATTACATTGTCCATACATAAGACACCTCTACAATGTTGCCTTTTCCTTGAAAATCTAAGCTGTCACATAGTTGCTCGACAAGAACAATTCCCCTTCCACTAAGCATAGATGCTTCATCTGATTTTTCAGCCTTATCTTCATAATATTTTTTTATATCGAACCCTTGGCCACTATCTTTGATTTTAATAATAATCCTGCCACCATTAGGAAATGGATAATGGCTTATTTGTAACTCAACACTGCCATCAATAAGATTCTTCAAACATCGCTCTCGCTCGAGATAATACTGAGAAAAACCTTCTGCACTGCCTTTTAACTCAGAACTTAAACCTAAAACGCCATGATCAAGCGCGTTAACAAATAACTCAGTTAAAATTGTATATAAACTTTGCCAATGTTCCGCATTTCCTTCTATCTCATTAATTTGACTCATAGCCATTGGGATAGGATTTATTGCAGCTAGACGACTACCACTTAACGCTAACTGCCAATGCCAAGCTGATTCCGTACTTAGACTAATGTCATTGAGTTGTTGAGCTGAAAAATTTTCGACGCCTTGGTTAGTTACTATAGTTTGTTCCCAACCTCCACACGGTATATCAATAAGTGAAATATCATCTTCTTGAGGCATTTTCTGACAAAAAGCATCAACCGACTTCAAAACAACTCCACTAACATCTTTTTGAAGAATTCCTTGTTTTACTGACTCTTCGAAACGAGAAAAATCAAACATTTCACCCTGTTCATTTCTTGCTTCTACAATTCCATCGCTAATTAATACCACCCTATCGGTTTCTTCTATACCAACGACTGTCAGTTTACTATCAGGTAAAAGTTTAGGTAAAACCCCTAACGGAGGGTGACTTGATGATGTTTTATGCTTTATTAATCCTTTGTCAGAAAACAAATAAACGTCAGGCAAACCCGCATTAAATAAATACACAGATTCATCATGACTGGATATACTGGCAAAGCCTGCGCCTAGGAATAAATCTGTTGGAAGTAAATCGTACAGTTGATGATTAATTTGGGTAATAATTTCAAATAATGAAAAGCCTTTCTTAGTCATTGTTCTAAACGTTTCTGCTAAGGGAATAGCACCTATAGAAGAGCGCAGACCGTGACCAGTAAAATCACCTAACATGGCATTAATATCGCCATTGGGAGCGAGTGCAGTGAGTTGAATATCACCACTAAACAACTCTGCGGCTTTTTTGATAATTCCAATCCGGTCAATAGCGAAATTTCTAGCTTCAATAACACCTGACATAAGTTGTTCAGCAAGTTCAGCATCATTTTGCTGCTCTTGCTGCAAGGTCTTAACTTGTGCGTATAAATCACTTATACGTTGAATGGATTTAATTTTTGCTTTAAAAACTTCAGGAGAAAAAGGACGAACGAGTATGCCATCTCCTCCTGCGTCTATACTTTCAATAAAAGCTTTATCACTGTCCATACTTGTAATAAATATAAGTGGGCATAAACTATTAGCTTGCGATAAACTTTTAATTTTCCTAGCTGCTTCATAACCATTCATAATAGGCATATTAATGTCCATTAGTACTAAGTCAGGGCTATATTTTATATACATAGCAACGCCACGTGCGCCATCATTAGCGGAAAGTACACGATACCCTTCTTCTTTTAAAAGAACGCTTAAGACTTTGCATTGCATAGCAGAATCGTCAACCACAAGCGCTAGTTTGACATCACGGTCTCTTAAGGGAGCAGTCATAACCTATTTAACTATTGTTAATAAACGATGAAATTGTGCTATTTCTAAAATTTTATTGACCGATTCACTAGGTTTATTTATAACAACTTTACCTGAGCAGCTTTCCGCATGGTCTTTAAGTAACAAAATCATTCCTAGAGCAGAGCTGTCCATATAGGTCGTCTCAGATAGATTAAGAATAAACTCAACATTTTTATCTTTACTGTTGGTATATGAATCTCGAAAGTGCTGATGTAAAGAAAAATCGAACCTTCCTGTAACAGAAATTTCAACTTTGCGATTATCGTCAGATACTTTTTTATTTACACTCATAAATTTTCCTTAGAAAAATTAAAATAACTCGACATCACCTTCATCCATTGACGACTGAGAAACACTTCTGTTGTCATCTGAATGTTGTGATTGCTCGATAAGGTTTTGGCATTGTTGTTGTAATAATTGTAGTTGTTGGTGGGGATTCGAGTTTCCTCGTTCAAATCCATTAATGAGTTCGTTAAGTGACGTTATAATAGACATATTATTTTTCAATGAATAGAGCGTTTGACACGTTAAATCTTCAAACTGAAGTGAACGTATACAAGTTGACACCGTGTCTGCAATTTTTGGAGATATATCTGCAAGTTTTTCTACAATAGTATTAGTCTTTGTATTTGACTCACCAACATGTGCCACCATAAGACTCACTTTTTCCTTTGCTTCAAGTGTGGACGTCATATCCGCTGAAGCCATAGTTTGTACTGAACTTTTTAACTTTTCAATAATAATTTGAGCTAATGATATCACTTCACGAATATCGTTATTCAGTCCGGTAGAGTTAACCGATAATGCTCTAACTTCATTTGCCACAACGGCAAAACCTCTACCTGCATCACCTGCTCTCGCAGCTTCGATAGCAGCATTAAGTGCCAATAAATTAGTTTGACTCGCTAAACTTTCTACTTGCCCAAGCAAACTAAAAATGCCTTCAAGCTGATTGCTCATTTCATCAGTAAATGACATTGCCTCCAAGCTTTGTTTATTTGTAGTAATAATAACTTGTACAAAATCTTCTAAAGTCTTACTTGAGTCATGAACAAAAGACTCTAAGGTAGTACCTTCGTCATCAACAGCGCCGCGGTGATTATTAATGACAATATCGAGCATACCTTGTTGATCGTCACTTAAGCTTTTCAAGTGTTTGAAACTGTCGGATAGGCCTTCTGTTGCATCTTTAATCAGTGTACTGGCTCTATCAATCTGAGTGTCTACAACGTTTACTTGTTGAGAAAGCAATGTTGATATTTTTGATAAAGTCATTTGAATTTCTTGTTCAGTATCGGCATTGTCAGTATCAGATTGTATATTAGAAGAAGTGTTCTCCCCTGCTTTTCCATGAAAATATAAAAAAACAAATACAGCAATTACCAATAAGGTCATTACTGTGGATAAATAACGCACCTGAATAAACAAAAGATCAATGAGTATTATTACAGCTAAAAACAAGCCAGTTACTATTAACAGAAATTGATTGCTTTTCATTTGACTTCCCTCATACTGCTTCTATCTAATGAGGCATATGCTAAAATTTCTTTAGCTACATTTGATATAGAGCATTCCTTAACATGAGCATTTAATGCATGGGCACTTCCTGGCATTCCCCAAATTAAACTACTCGCTTCATCTTGAATAATCGTCATAGCTCCAGCATTTTTTAAATTTAGTAAGCCTTTAGCCCCATCCTGTCCCATGCCTGTAAGTAAGATACCTTGAACATTATTGGCTAGAGGCTCTAACGAGTTAAACAAAACATCAACAGCAGGTTTATGACGATTAACTTCTTCTGAATCTTCCAAAATGCAATAAAGGGTTCCCCCTTTAGCTTCAACCTTAAGATGCATATTACCAGGGGCAATATAAACATTTCCTTCTTTTATTTTTTGACCATGCCTTGCTTCTTGAACATTAGCCGCACAATAACTATTTATACGCTCAGCATATTGAGCACTAAAAGTTGCAGGTATATGAATAGTTACTACTATAGGAGGACAATTACTTGGTAAGGTGGTGATAATCCTTTTAACCGCTTCGGTGCCACCTGTTGATGCACCAATGGCAATAATATGATTTGATCGTTGACAACCGATAAAAGAATGAACAATATTTTCATCTACTTTTGAAGATGCACTGAGCAGTGTCTGTTTTTTATTGTCTACAGAAGCTGCAAATTTAATCTTTCGGATGAGTTTTGCTTTAAAAGTGGATTTATTTTCAATTAATTCTTCAAAACTTGGTTTAGCGATAAAGTCGACAGCACCAAGTTCAAGCGCATCTAACGTAGTATCAGCCCCTTTGGTTGTTAAAGTAGATAACATGACTACCGGCATAGGCCTTAAACGCATTAAGTTTTTTAAAAAAGTGATACCATCCATTTTAGGCATTTCAACATCTAACGTAAGTACATCTGGATTTAGTTTTTTAATTTGTTCACGGGCAACTAAAGGATCTTTAGCCTCACCTACCACTATAATATCTGCTTCATCTTTTAGGACCTCGTTGATAACCGCTCGAATAACAGACGAGTCATCAATGATTAATAATTTTATTGGTTCCATTTAACTAACATCCCAACTTAATAGTTATAACTAAAACAGCTCTACATCACCTTCTAAAGGTGCGTCATATATACGACTCCGATAATCATTCTCTCTTCGAGTAATCGTATCATTGTGTAAATTATCAATCGTTTTAACAAAAGCGCGCCCAGAACTAGGTTCAAACAAAATTTTTCTCGGATAAAAAGAGCCTAAATCAGAACTTTCTACACTTATATTCTCATCTTCCAAATATTTTAGAACAAAACGGATATTTCTATCGCCCACATCTGACATTTGCTTTAAAACTTTTCCACCACCAAATACTTTTGCTCGTAAATTAACTTTGCGACCACCACTTTTCAAAATCATATTTATTAAATGTTCCATTGCAAAATTACCATACCGTGTTGCGTCTGATGCCATCCCCCTTTGGCCCCAATCAACTTCATGAGCTTCCTTTTCTGTAAGTGGTAACATAAAATGATTCATACCGCCTATGCCACTTCTTTCATCCCAAATACAAGCAGAGACACATGAACCTAATGTTGTAGCAATTGCGACTGAATCTTTCGTCATATAAAATTCACCAGGCAAAATTTTCGCAATAACCTGTTCTCTTTTATTATCCCAATAATGATTTACATGGGAAAATTCTGGTAAACAATTTTTTAAACATTGTTCAACATGAATATTGTTTCTTCTATTTAAGACCATGATTATTTCTGTTCATATGTAATACCACAACTAAAATGACTTTCTAAAAATGGTTCGACCAACATTATCAAAATGTGCTTGATAGGGCCCCAAATTCTCACTATGGCCTAATATGAGCAATCCTCCTGGTGTTAACATTTCATAATATCGAGCAAATAATTCTTGCTGGGTTTCTTTATCAAAATAAATAATAACGTTACGGCAAAAAATAATATCAAATGGCCCTTTCATCGGCCAATCATGTAACAAATTCAACTGTTTAAAAGTGATTAGCTTACTTAACTCTTTATCGACTTTAACTTTACTTTTATTAACTCCAACACCTTTGTGAAAATATTTTTCTTTGAACTTTTTGGGAATGTCTTCAATTCTCCGCTCATCATAAACACCACTTTTCCCCGCGGCTAAAACATTACTGTCAATATCTGTCGCTAATATTTTTGCATCCCATTGACCTAAACTACCTTTCATTGTCTCTAATAAAGTAATTGCAATGCTGTAAGGTTCTTCTCCTGTAGAGCTTGCTGATGACCAAATCCGTAATCGTTTATGATTTGTTAAGCTATTTTTAATAAGCTTTGGTAACTCATGTTTAACCATATAATCAAAATGGTGCTGTTCGCGAAAAAAACTTGTTAAATTAGTTGTTATCGCATTAATAAAGAAATCTTTTTCTTTTTCTGGCTCTGCTTTTAATAAATCACAATATTCTGTGAATGACGAAATTTTACGTTCACGAATAATGCGAGTAAGGCGCCTATAAACCATCTCCTTCTTGCTGGCATTGAGAACAATACCAGCAATATCATAAACGTATTGGCAAATAAAATTAAAATCTTCTTTACTTAATTCAAATGCTTTATCACGACTTGTCATAAGTAACTATCTCTAAAATTCTTCCCATTCTTGATCAGAATCTGTTTTTGCTCTACTTGCTTTAGGGGCCGGTCTCGACTTTCTTGCCGGTGCTCGACTAGCAGGTTGAGAGCGTGATGCACGGCTAGTTGGTTGAGGGCGCCCACGACGTGCAGGTGTTCTTACTTCAGGCTCTGGCTCGCTGTTATTGTTAAAGAAGGCAACTTGATCTAGCAAGGCTTGAGATTGCTCTTCCATTGATTTACTCGATGCGGCAGCCTCTTCAACTAAAGCGGCATTTTGTTGAGTCATTTCATCCATTTGACTAACAGCTGCACTTACTTCACCAATACCTGCAGATTGTTCTTTACCTGCGCTATCAATATCGCTAATCATTTTTCCGACTTCTTCAATGGCGGAGACCAACTCTGTGAAAGTTTGTCCTGTTTCATCAACTAATTTAGTGCCTTGACCCACTGCTTCTACACTGTCGTTGATTAAGCCTTTAATTTCTTTCGCAGCTCCTGCTGAGCGCTGAGCTAAATTACGCACTTCAGCCGCAACAACTGCAAAACCTCGACCTTGCTCTCCTGCTCTTGCAGCTTCAACTGCAGCATTTAGTGCAAGTAAATTTGTTTGGAAGGCAATTTCGTCAATAACACTGATAATATCGGCAATTTTTTTACTCGACTTATTAATATCACTCATGGCGGTAATTGCATTTTTAACAACTGCACCACCATTACTGGCTTTGTCCATAACGGAACCTGCTAAAGAGCTGGCTTCAGAGGCATTTTCTGCATTTTGTTGTACTGTACTTGTAAGTTCTTCCATTGCAGAGGCTGTTTCTTCTAGGCTTGATGCTTGAGATTCAGTTCTATGGCTAAGTTCGTTATTTCCCTCAGCGATTTCTCTAGCAGAATCAAAAACGTTAGTCGATGCTGAACGTATCTCTTCAACCATATTATTTAAGTTTTCAATAGAGCCGTTCATCGCATCTGCAAGCGCTAAAAACTCGCCCGCATACTCGCCGTCCATCGTTTGCGTTAAGTCACCATCTGATAGAGCTTGAGCAACATTAATAGCTTCATTTATTGGCTCTACAATTGCGTCCATTAACCCGTTTATATTTTCACCCAGGCCTTTCATAAATCCTGTATAATCAGAGGTTTCGATTCGAGTATCTAATTGACCCGATATTGCATCACTGATCATACTTTCAACTTGTCCTTGTGCATCTTTTTCTTCAGTTAAATCTAACCATTGTACTGCCGTACCTACATGATTTCCTTGTTCATCTCTTAAAGCAATGGCTATTAATTGAAATGTTAAACCAACTAAAGATATTTCTGTGTCATGTGGCAAGTTATCAGGATTACCTAATAAATTTTGTTGATGTGCTGGATTACGATGGAAAGAATCAAAATTACTTCCCACCATACTTGCTACACTAAATGAAGGCAAAACTGTTTGAATTTTAGCTTCACGTCGTAACAACATTTTACAGACCGACGGATTAGCGTAAACTATTTTACCTGTGGTATCAGCCATCATTACGTTAGTTGTCATGCCTTCAAGAGTCGAGGTTAAACGCCCTACTTCTATAGACTTCTGACGTGCTTCTGTAACATCTTGCCACTCGAGGGCATTGCCAATATATTCGCCTTGTGCATCCATAATAGCGGTAACATTTAATTCAAAGGTTAAATGCATCACTTTGATATCTGTTTGCCAAGGTAAATTATTTGGATCGTCTAGTAGCTTACGTTGATGTGCTGGATTTTTATGAAATCCATCAATACATGCGCCAATAATCGATTTTTTATCAGATTTAAAACCAGGAAATGCTCTTGCGAAAACATCTTCATTCTTTTCCAATAGCTTAAAAGTAGCCTTGTTGGCATAAGTAATTAAAAAGTCTCGGTCAATCATCATACTTGGCGTATTAGACTGATCAATTGCACCTTGTAATTGCACCGCTCGGTTATTATCCGCTCTGACTTGAGTTACGTTCCCCCATTCAAGTGCGTTACCAATATATTCACCCGAAGCATCCATAATTGCAGTAACATTCAATTCAAATATTAAATCTTGTACTTGAATGTCTGTTTGCCATGGTAGGTTGTTTGGATCGTCTAATAGTTTTCGTTGATGCGCAGGATTCTTGTGAAAACCATCAATACATGCGCCAATAATGGCATTTTCATCAGCACTAAAACCCGGAAAACTTTTAGCGAATGTCGCTTCATTTTCTTTCAATAAATCAAACGTCGCTTTGTTAGCGTATGTGATTAAAAAATCACGATCAATCATCATACTAGGCGTATTTGATTGGTCAATCGCACCTTGTAACTGAACGGCACGATCACTTTCAAAACGAACTTTTGTTACATCACTCCACTCAAGTGAGTTACCTATATAGTCACCACTTTCACTCGTAATAGCAGTTACATTCAATTCCATTGTCAAGTGTTCAATTTGAATATCAGTGGTGTAAGGTAAATTATTTGGATCATCTAACATTTTACGTTGGTGAGCAGGGTTCGCATGAAATCCATCAATACAATAACCAATGATTGAATCTTTATCAGCTTTGAAATCAAGCCACTTTTTCTGAAAGGTTGCTTCATGTGACTTCAGCAACGCCATAGTAGATTCATTTACATAAGTGATAATAAAGTCTCTATCTATCATCATAAATGCAGTGCCAGATTGTTCTAGTGCTCCCTGTAAAAATGCACTTTGTTGATCATTGTTATTGCTCATAGTGTTTCCTATCAATTGATTTTTTTCAACTATGGCTGCATCGGCTGCTTCTATCATAGTTGTTGCTAGTACGCCATAAACAGCCGTCCATGCTTTTTTTACTGTTAACGTAAAAGCATCTCCTAAACCTGTTTCTAAAGTTTTAAGTAAGGCTGCACCAACAGTATCGTAATGGGCTGAAGTTACCCCATAATCGACATGTCTTGCACCAAGCTTTTTTACTGCTGGAATGAGTTTTTCGGGGCTATCTAATAATTTCACTGCAGTATCAAGCATCGTCATCAGCTTGTTACCTTGCTCGACCATATTATTTTTGAATAGAGGTTTTAACGACGGGTCCAACTCAAACAAAGTGCTATAAAATATTTCCGCAGCTTGCGGAGCAATTGGCTTAACTTTAGCCCATGATTCTTGAACTAAACTAATTTGCTTGGGTGTCATAAATTTTGCTCCATTGTTTATCTTTTTAGCTATTTTATTTCAATATTATTCAATAATTTTTTTCGATTACATTTAATTTTCAGTGACTAATTTATCTGATGAATTCGAATTAACGTCCCTTTTATCGACTTGATAAAGTTCGTTTTGGTCTAATAAACTGTTGCTGTCTAATAAGATAATCAGCTTATCTTCAATTGTTGCTAATCCCTGCAAAAAACAGCGGTCAATATTATTTCCAAATGCAGGTGGAGTGCGTATTGATTTTTTATCAAACTTGTACACTTCTGAAACCGCATCTACAACAATGCCAACTGCCATCGTTTTTTGACTATTTTGATTACGTAAAATAATGGTAACTGTTTGTTCGTTATACTCTAGTGGCTCTTGACCAAAGCGCTGCCTCAAGTCAATGATAGGTATGATAATACCTCGTAAATTTATAACGCCTTTTATGTAGTCAGGCTTATTCGGTAACTCTGTGACCGAACTCCAAACACGTATTTCTTGTACACATAAAATGTCAACACCATACTCTTCGCCACTTAAAACAAAGGTGAGATATTCTTGCTCTTGTTCCATAGTATCTTCCTTCATTAGCTTACTTGATGTTTTTCAACAACTTGCAAAGCTTTAACGTTAAGTATCGTGACAACATTTTCGCCTACATTAACGAGTCCATCGAGGTAGTTTTGTGGAACACAACCTCCAAAGACGGGGGCAGGCTTTATTTCATTAGTTTCTACATTTAAAACGTCAGATACGGCGTCAACGACAAAACCAATCGTGCGTGTTTTCTCTTCAGTTTCTACTGTTAAAACTATCACTACGGTTGTTTCACAATAGACTGCTTCACCAATATTGAATTTCATTCGTAAATCAACAATCGGTACAATAATACCCCGCATGTTTATCACTCCCTTTATATATTGAGGAGAGTTTGGAATACGGGTTGGATTTTCCCAACTGCGAATCTCCTCTACACATAAAATATCAACAGCATATTGTTCCTCTGCTAATAGAAATGTCAGATATTGTTCACCACTGGTTATAAAGTCGATACCTTCAAGAGAGTATTCCCCCTCGACAGGTACTTCTTCTGCTAACATTTGAATATCCATTAAGAGCTCACTCCTTCAGATATTGACTGTGTTATTTTGGGTTGAAACGTTGATCTGTTTTTTTGATTCAACTGAGCTTGAGCAAGCGCCATGGAAATAATACCAGGAACATCTAATATCATTGCAACAGACCCATCTCCTAATATCGTTGCTCCAGAAACACCTTCAACTTGCTGGTAGTTATCATTCAAGCTTTTTATTACAACTTGCTGTTGAGCGAGTAAATCATCAACCATTAAACCAACTTTCTGACCGTCCGCTTCAACAACAACTAATAATGAATTTTCAATATTTTCAAACTCACATGGAATATTGAACAATTGATATACAGGAATAACAGGAACATTGTCTTCACGAAGCCGATAAAGAACCATATCGCCAGACACTCGATTAATCAGTTCTTTTTGTGGTTGTAGAGATTCAACAATAGTTATAAGTGGAATAATATATGTTTCGGTACCTACTTGAACGAGTTGTCCATCTAAAATGGCAAGCGTAAGTGGTAAATTGACGCGAAAGGTACTTCCTTTTCCACGTTCTGATTCAACTTGAATACGTCCGCCTAAAGATTGAATGTTCTTTTTAACTACATCCATACCTACACCACGACCAGAAATATCGCTCACTTCTTTTGCCGTAGAAAATCCAGGTTCAAAAAGTAAATCAAAGGTCTGAGCGTCGGTTAATACGGTATTCTCATCAACAATGCCTTTCTCTAAGGCTTTATTAAAGACAGCTTCACGGTCGATCCCACCACCATCATCTTTAATTTCTATAACAATACTGCCGCCTTGATGATAAGCGTTTAACATTATGGTTCCCTTTTGGGGCTTACCATTTGCTAATCGAATTTCAGCAGATTCAATACCATGATCAACAGCGTTACGGACCAAATGAACAAGAGGATCTCCAATCTGTTCCATCACAGTTTTATCTAATTCTGTTTGCTCTCCTTTTAAGATTAGCTCAACTTCTTTACCCGTTTTTTTAGATAAATCATGAACTAACCTTGGGAAGCGATTAAAGGCAAAACTTATAGGAAGCATACGAATACGCATTACGCTTTCTTGTAATTCTTTAGTATTCTGAAGTAATTGTTCTAAACCTGAATTGAGTCGCTCTACTTTTGATAAATCAAAATCATTACCCAGTTCCGATAACATAGATTGGGTTATGACTAATTCACCCACTAAATTTATTAAACTGTCTACTTTATCAACCCCAACACGAATTGAACCTAAGTCATTTTTTGCTTTACTTGATGGCTTATCAGAGTTAGTAGTGGAAGTTTCTACAGGCTTTTCATTTGTAGGTGCTGGTAATATAACATCAGGCTCTTCAAAGGAAGGTGTTTCAGTTGATAATACTGGACTTGATATTTCTAAGGAGGGTAAATCACTGCTAATAATATCTTCTTTGGTTATAATTAATTCGCACTCGTCTTCGACCCATTCAAAGACTTCTTTTATATCATCTTCACTTGCGCTCGACTCTAGTGTTAAATTCCAAGTTAAATAAATCTCTTCTGCGTCGATATCATTTAGCGCAGGTAATTCTTTTGCGCAGGCGACTAAAGTGACTTCACCTAAATCAGCTAAAGCATTGAATAGTAGTAAGGGATCATTACCCGTTTGTACCAAGTGATGTTCAGGAATAAATTTAATTTGCCAGGTCGATAAATCATCCGTTTTACTCTCAACGATTTCTGAATCATTGATGGTTAAAGGGTCACTCACTTTGATTCCATCAGTCGCTAAGGTTTTTTCTAATAATACTGATGTTTCAAATATTTTTGAAGTATCACATTCTGTTTCATCACGGATAGACTCAATGAGTAAACGCATACAATCAACAGAGTCTAATAATAGTTCAATATCATCTTGTTTAATATTGCGTCTTCCATCACGCATTTCATCAAGTAGTGTTTCTACTAAATGGGTAAATTCAGTAACATTGTTAAAACCAAAAGTACCCGCACCACCTTTTATAGAGTGCGCTGCGCGAAAAATTGAATTAATCGTTTCATCATCACCTTGCTCTAAATCTAGCAAGCTCGATTCCATTAATTCGAGACCTTCAAAGCTTTCTTCTAAAAAACTTGGAATAAATTGCGATAGATCTACACTCATAATAGCTTTACCTAACAACCCTTTTAATGGTTGCTAATAATTTTTCGGGGTTAAAAGGTTTAACTAGCCAGCCAGTAGCTCCTGCTGCTTTACCACGCATTTTCATATCTCCAGAGCTTTCGGTAGTTAACATCAGAATAGGAGTGAATTTGAAACAGGGTAGTTTTCGTAGTTCTTGGCAGAGGGTTATGCCGTCCATAATGGGCATATTTACATCAGAAATAACTAAATCGATAGCTGTTCCTTTCGCTTTATTTAATCCGTCTTGTCCATCTTTTGCTTCAACCGTTTCATAACCGGCACTTTTTAATGTGAAGCTAACCATATCGCGAATAGAGTTAGAGTCGTCTACAACCAACACTTTGGTCATGTCTTTTTCCTTTTTAAGCTGAATATAACTGCAAAGACTTAATTATAATTAAGCATTCAGATATTGATTTAAAATGGCTTCGTTAAGCCCTAGTTGCTTAACGCTTTCTTGAATAACTGAAGAAGAACTCCAGTCAAGTTCTTTATTTTGTGATGCGATGTAAGTTACCGCAGCTAATAGCAATTGAACGCCTACTGTATCAATACTAGTGACATCACTATCGTCGAAAGTAATAACATCATTTTTATCAATTTCGATCAGTAATTGTGCTTTACAGTCATCAACTTGAGCAATCGTTAACTGAGCCGGTAATTTGAACATATAATCCCTTATCAATTCACATGAAAATTTAGAACCTATCAATAAACATAAGCCAAAAAAAATTATCTGCAAGTTTATTTCTACAAAAAATTTACTATTTTTTAAGTGTTTACAAAAAACCAACAAAACAGTTTAAAAAATAAACATAAAAATAGTCCGGTTTATTTTAATGAATATATTGCTTTCCCTGTTTACAATTATTATGGTTGAAACAATGATGAATAATTGGGAATGACAATGTCACAAGAGAGTCAAAAAGTACCGAGCCAAGTATTCCGTTGGTTTGAGAAAATGAAAAATAACTACGAGCAGAGTGTTCAAGGGGTATTACAACGATTCGAGCAATATAGTCACAGCCAACAATTAAGAATAGATCACGCTAATCAATCTAATATTGATAATTTAAAACATTCTCATCAAAAACTTATTTCCCTCCAGAATGATCAAATCAATCAATTGAGTCATGATGTAAAATATTACAAAGAGCAAATGGCTAAGCAACAACAAACAATAGAACAGCTTAATGGCCGATATGATGCAGTAATGAGCTGTTTACTAACAGAGAAGAGAAAAGACATTGATATTAGAGATATTTTTTCTGATGATGACTTCGTAAAAAATGAGCCAAGTGAATTCATTGAAAATATTGAAGACACTGACATGTCAGTTACAACTTCAGAATCAGACATTTATACTGAGCATATAAATACGGATGAAGAAAAAAGTATTATTCATAACATTGAATCAGCTCAATTAGATTTTGACCTTTTCGATCAAGCCATTTTAAAAAGAGAACAAGGTTATATCGAGCAAGCTTTTCAGTTATTTGAACAAGCCGCTAAACTTGGGCATGCAAAATCAATGGGCGCTATGGGCCGATCATTCTTCTTAGGTGAAGGCACAGAAGAAGATCACTCAATGGGTTTAGCGTGGCTTATTCATGCAGCAAACCAAGATCTTCCGCAAGCAATTACAAGAGTAAAACATTTTCAGGAAAGCGAGCCCGAACTTTACGAGGAAGCGTTAACCCTATCAGAAAGTTTATATGTTTCTTAAACCATATGTAGGGCGTGTAATATAAATAAGTAGTCTTTGGATCTACATGAACACCACAAGTGTATATTGTATAAAATAATAGTGTCATAATACCAAAATCGTAAATATTATTTTGGAACTGTAATGACACAAAAAATGACAATAGGTATAGGTGGCTCTGACGCAGCAACTGAATTAGCCAATCTTAACAACATGGTAGGTGATGTTCAGCCTGTCTCTTCAAACGAATTTAATGCTCGTATATCTAAAGCTCAGCAATTAATGAAAGCCAATAATATTGATGCGACTTATGTCGATGCTGGTACTAACCTGTATTATTTCACAGGGACTAAATGGTATGCAAGCGAACGTATGGTGGGCGCAATCATTCCAAAAGAAGGCGAAATTCAATATATTACCCCCTATTTTGAAGTGAACACGCTAGAACAGTATATGACCATTAAGGGTAAAGTTAATGGTTGGCAAGAGCATGAAAGCCCTTATCAATTATTTATTGAAACCTTAAACAATATGGATATTGATTCAGGTACTATTGCGCTTGACGAATCAACCTCATTTTTTATCGCTGATGGTATTAAACAATGCGCTAACAATTACCAGCTTATAGACGCAAAAACAATTACGGCTGGATGTCGCAGTGAAAAATCGTCACATGAGATTGCATTACTACAACGCGCTAAAGATATGACGATGGAAGTTCATAAAGCGGTTGCAAAAATATTATATGTAGGGATAAGCACTCAAGAAGTCACTCACTTTATACATCAAGCCCATATAAAAGTAGGAGCCCCCGCTGGTTCTTATTTCTGTATTGTTTTATTCGGTGAAGATTCGTCTTACCCACACGGTGTTAAATCTCCAAAAGCTTTAGAACTAAATGATATTGTTCTAATAGATACAGGCTGTCAGGTAGAAGGATACAATTCAGATATTACCCGAACCTATGTTTTTGGTGAAGCTAACGTACGTCAGCGTAAAATGTGGTTACTAGAGAAAAATGCGCAAATAAAGGCATTTGAAGCAGCTAAAGTTGGCATTCCATGTGGTGATGTTGATGTTGCAGCTCGCAATTATTTAGCAAGCCAAGATATGGGACCTGACTACGAAACACCTGGTTGTCCTCATAGAACGGGCCATGGTGTAGGTTTAGATATTCACGAGTGGCCTTATTTAGTGCGTAGTGATAGAACACCACTCGCTGTCGGTATGTGTTTCTCAAATGAGCCAATGTTGGTATTACCAAATGAATTTGGTATTCGTCTTGAAGATCATTTTTATATGACTGAACATGGTGCAAAATGGTTTACAGAACCATCGCACTCTATTGATGATCCCTTTGGTTTAATGGCATAAAAATATGTTTTCATTAATGGGAATGTGTGATGTTTATCATACATTCTCATCATACTTTATTTATATATTGAAAATAAGTGGCCAACGTTGACAAAATTATTATTTGGCTAATGGCTTCGCTTTGAGTAGAATCAACTCATACTTATAAATAAAATCGAAACATTGATACTATGCACGCACTTTTTGAATACCTGCCGCTAGTTGTTTTTTTTATTGTTTATCAAGTAATGGACATTTACTGGGCAACAGGTTCATTAATTATTCTTGCCGCAGCACAAATTATTTACTATCTCATCAATAGAGAGCCAATTCCTAAACGTACTTTAATATTTTTTGTACTTATTGCCGTGTTCGGTGGTTTGACCATATTCTTGCACGATGATACTTTCCTCAAATGGAAAGTTACAATTATTAATTTTTTTTTTGCTATTGCGCTAATAATCAGTGACAAAGTATTTAAGAAAAACATCATTAAAGACTTTCTTGATGAAGCATTAATTCTGCCTGAAAACATTTGGGGGAAGCTTAATTTAGCGTGGGCTTTATTCTTTGCTTTTTGCGCATTTTTGAATTTATACGTTGCTTTTAATTTTGACCAAGATATCTGGGTTAACTTTAAAGTATTCGGTTTAACTGGTTTAATGTTCATTTTCTCTATCGGCTCTGTTTTATCACTATCGAAATATTTACAAGATGATGAAGATGAAAGCGAGATTGAAAGTAAACAATCTGTAGAAGACGAAAACAACCAATAAATCTAACAGTCACCCTTTAATATATGGAAAATAAATGTTTTATCTAATTTATTCAGAAGACGTTGAAAATAGCTTAGTACTAAGAATGTCAGTGCGTGAAAATCACTTAGCACGTTTACGAGCCTTGCAAGATCAAGGGCGTTTATTAATTGCAGGACCTTGTCCAGCTATTGATAATGAATCCCCTGGAGATGCAGGCTTTACCGGTTCACTCATTGTTGCTGAATTCAATAGTTTACCTGACGCACAAGAATGGGCAGATCAAGACCCTTATATTGATGCGGGTGTTTATAAAAAAGTGACAGTAAAACCTTACAAAAAAGTACTGCCCGCATAAAGATAAACAACTATAATTTTAAATAAATGCATTATTTTTATGAAGTCATTAGTAACATAAAGAAGAGTATAATGAAGAAAATTTTTACCTACAGTGTAGCAATAGCTTTTTGCTTATTATCTTCTACAAGCTATGCAAAAAAATCGATTGAGCAATGTGAAGCCAAACAAGACACAACTTTAGGGCTATCTAGTTGTTTTGATATAGTCAAAGCATCGATAGATAAAGAATTACAGACGTGGATAAACAATCAGGTTTTTATTCTTGAGGAGTTTGCCTTAACAACGGGCAGACGTTCTGCCTTAGATATGTTTAAGCGTTCTCAACGTAATTTTATCACCTTCAGAGAAAACGACTGCCGATGGCAATACCTTGCAATTTCGCCAAAAACTGGCGCAGCGGCAGCTTACAAAAAGTGTTATATTTTATTGAGTAAAGCACGTATTAAGGAATTAGAGATGATCAAACTTTAAAATTAGTTTCAAGTTCTTTTAAAGCTTAGTAAATTGCTAAGCTGTAATTTACAAATGAATGCCACATGTTTCATTCACTTCAATACATCATTCACTTCAATACATCATTTATTTATTAATCATTACCCATTGAAAATTTTTGTCATCAATAATCGATAAATAATCACATAAATAATTAACGCTATAACCACGAGCGATAAGCCGATTCCCGCAAATAAGTCTGGTGCTTTCATTAAACTACTCATTAACGATTCTTGATAATAAAAAAACCACTGATGATTTTCAGGAAATACCAACGTATGTAAGTAGTAAAATATATCTGTAAAACTGAATACACTGAACGTTATTAGTAACGTGGCACTAGGTATAACGATCGCCATCCATTGCTCTTTTTTATGAGGTTTGGGTTGTTTAAAACGATAAACACTCAAAATAACAATAAGTAATAGTAAAGCGTTAACGATAGATGTCGAACGTAATGTGTTAACTAAATCACTGACATCTTGTAAGTGTACGGCCTCTGCTGTTGTGAGTAATAATTTCTGCTCTTTGTCATTATTTTGGTAGCTGAGTTTTGCTAATCCCTCTCCATTATTATTAATTTCATAGACTATTTCATTGAAACTCTTAAAATGCTGTTGGGTATTTGTACTAACAAAGTCTCGTTTGCCTTGGGTATTTTGTGGTACATAAGTTTTAATTGTTTGTTCAATGTCGAGTTTTGAATACCAAAACTCATAAAAAAAATTAGCACTTTTATTGACTTGCCAACTTAACCCTAACGAAAGAACTAATAAAAACAAACATGTGCAAAGCCATAACGCTGTAGCTAGACTTCTTTTTTTAACAAAAACACTCATCATTAAAATTCATACTCTATAGCTACACGTAAAATATGGTCTTTACTCTTGCCATTTAGTCCGGTAATAAAGCCCGCTTCCCACTTCAATTGTTTTTGACCATCAAAACGCTGTATTCCCATAAATGCCGGACCAATCCCCACATAATCCTCTCCTGAATAGAGCTCGATTGCTGGTTGAAATTGCGGCAACCAGCGGTAGCGGTACTGAGCCCGAAACTCAATTTCCATCTCATCCTTGATATCATGACCCCATTCGTAAATCAAAAATGCATTGATACTTAAACTCGTACGACCTATTTCTTTCTCAAACAACAGACCTGAAGTTACTTCCCAAATATCTTTATTGTGGATTTTTTCAAATTCAAAAAGCATGCCCCAATCGGCCCAATATTCACCTTGTTCGGTTAACATCCAGCGGGTTTCAATTTCATAGGCTGATAAACTAAAATTATCATCAATATCACGTTCAGCCACGATATAAAATTCTACCATCACGTTGTCAAGAATCGATTGTCCGTAAGCAAACCGTTGCGCTAGATTACTAGTATAATTATTTTGGTGAGACAATAGTCGCCATTCGATTTCTTTTTCATTCGGCAACACATACGGGTGATAAACTTTATCCACCACTACCCCATCGGCTAAGATCTGGGCACTATAAAAATAGCTCAACATTATTGCCAAAGTAAAAAATATTTTTTTCATGATATAACTTCCTTCAAACGAAAAAATCGCCAAGGTTTCTTCGGTAGTTGGCACACAATAAAAGCGACTAATAAAGCCGTAAAATAAAGTCCAACTTGTAATATCGTTGGATTTGCATCGTAACCAAATAAAGCTTTCAAAAAGTACCCTAGTTCAGACTTTTCTCTGACAATAAAATTCAGATCAAAAATCATACGTGTGCTAGGCAAGAAATCTATTTGTAATAATAAATCACTGGTTTTATTAATTAATCCACAAGAAAAAAGAATCAAAATAAACTCGGTGCTTCTACCGTATAAACGTTCATTAAAAAAAGAGCAAAAAAAGTACAATAATACACTAATACTAATACAGATCCCTGCACCTAAAATAACACCAATAAAAAGAGCATTTAATGCATCTTCATGTGACCAGTATCCGATAAAGTAAACAATAAAATTAGTACCCTGCAACATTATAATGAGCGCAAGAACTACGGCAGCAGACTGCGATTTTTTCTGATTGCGGGATGTATTTTGAATATTTTTATTTGATATATTAATAAAGAATAAGATTAAAAAGTAAACGATAAGATGCAAAGTAGCATAAAACCATTCTAAGCCAGTATCATCATTCATCTGACTTATGGTATCTATGCAGAGCCAAAGTATTAGCATCAAAATTACTCCCACTAATGCACCGACAAAAAGTGCAGCACCCGAAAGTGAAAACTTGTTTTTTACCGACAACAACAACGCTAATATCATAAAAATAACTAAACTATTACTCAAAAATAAAAGAACGGTATTAATCAACATTAAATGTCACCTCTATTATTTTCTATAATAGGTTCGATAGCTTCTTTGTTATGAAGGGTCGACTTAACACTAATAGTTCCTTTTGCGCTATTAGGATTAAATTCACCAAAAAATTGATATTCGCCCACTGGCAATGGTCCAATAAAGATGACTGCTTTTTTATTGGGGAAGATAACTTTTTCGCGATTTAAATCAAAACTGTCGAATTCTTCAGGGGTTGTATCCCGATTATAAATAATAAGTTTCACTTTTTCGTTAGGTGGAATGGTTATGACTGCCGGGAAAAACAAGTGGTCTTTTAATTCTAATACATACTCAGTACGCTTTGCCCAAACGTCTGGGCTAAACGTTAAAAATAGAACAATGCTGATAATACTAATTTTTTTTATAAAAACAGCGTGTGTTTTCAAGTATTATCTCCCATAGTCTTTTTGGGAAAATTCACTGATACTTTAAGACCATTCAATTGTTCTGATTTTGCTAAAATTATTTTCGCACTATGGAGATTAACAATATGCTGGACAATCGCTAATCCTAGACCACAGCCTACAACAGTTGATTGATGGCTATCACCACCGATACGATAAAAACGGTCAAAAACTCGCCCATATTCACTTTCTTCAATACCTGGCCCAGAGTCTTCAACAATTAATGTAAAGCTTTGTTCGTCAACTTCAGTTTTCACCAATATATGGCCTCCATTAGGTGTGTATTTGCAAGCATTGCCAATTAAGTTTTTGACTAAGGTCAATAAAGCAAATTCATTGGCGTAAATAGTCGTTACTTGGCTTTCTAATGAAATGTCATGTTGATGTTTTATTATTTCAGGATATAAGTCACTAATAACTTGTTGTAATAATACTTTTAACTCAAGTTTAGTTACTTCCATGGTTAATTGATCAGGATTGGTACGATTTAACGTTAATATTTGATCAACAACATGCGCCATTCGATCAACACTTTGCGCTAATTGCACTAGAGATACTTGGCCCTGATTGTCGAGTTTATCACGCTGGGTAATATGTAAATTATGAACATTAATTTTAAGTACACTTAATGGTGTTCTTAGTTCATGAGCTGCATCAGAAGCGAAATAACGTTCACGAGAAAAAGCAGAAGATAGTCGTTCAAATAATTGATTCAACGTGTGAATGACTGGTTGTAACTCTGTTGTTGTCGTTTCGCTTGAAAGTTTTGATAGGTCATTAATTTTCTTTTCTGAGAGTTCACGTCGTAAAACGGTTAACGGTTTTAAGGCGTGTCGGATTGCCATAGAAATAAATAAAGCAATCAGTGGTATCACTAAAATAATAGGGGTTACTGCAGATAAAATAACTTGTTCAGCAAGAGAAAATCGTTCTTTTATGGGTTGAGCAACAATCACTTTTTTATGAGCTTTATGAAATTGGTCTACTGTGAAAGACTCAATAAACACACGCCAGCGCTGACCAAGAAAGTTAAGTTCAGTGAACCCTGCAGATAACTGAGTGAGACTTTTACTAGGTGCGTTATCAGTACGTAATAGCAGTTTTTCATTATTGAACAGTTGGAAAGCTATGTGCTTTGAAGGAACAACTGTCGTTTCATCTAGTGAGTTTTTTAAAGTATTTTCATCATAAATAGCTGAAGTGGCTAATAATGTTTTGCTCATAATTTGTAATTGTTCATCAAATAAATTATTTGCCTGCTCCATACTTGCTTTATAGCCTTGTATAGCTGCAAGAAATGTTACCAATGTGATAATTGATAATATAATAAGGACTAAATAACGGCGAATCGACATTAGCTTTTATTTACCGTATAACCTACGCCTCTCACTGTTTGAATAAATTTTTCTGGTAGTTTTTTTCTTAAATTATGAATGTGCACTTCAACGGCGTTACTGGCCACTTCTTCGCCCCACTCATATAACCGTGATTCAATTTGTTCCCTTGATTGTATACGACCCGCATTTTCCATTAAGGCTTTTAACACCATATATTCTTTTTTAGACGTCCCTATTTCTTCATCTTTAATCGAAACTTTATGAGCGGCTGTATCAATAGAAACATCTGAGCAGATAATAAATGCTGACTTTGCGGTTCCTAAACGACGTTCAATGACTCTAAGGCGCGCTAACAACTCGCTAATTTCAAAGGGTTTTACAAGGTAATCATCTGCACCAAAATCTAAACCTTTAACTTTATCTTCAAGTGAATCTCGTGCGGTAAGAATTATCACTGGGATGGTGAGATTACGACCTCGTGTACGCTTAAGTACCTCTGTTCCATCTATATCAGGTAAGCCCAAATCGAGTATAACTAAATCTTGATCGGGGACAGACAATGCAGATATTGCTGATTTGCCATTATCAACATGATTAACAACAAAACCTTCATGACGAAGTGACTGTTGCAAGCCTAAAGCCAATGGCATGTCATCTTCCACTAATAATATTCGCATATTTTGATTTAAATCCTTCAGGCGATAAATTTTAATTGTATATTGCTGAACACTTTATTGAGTATTTTGTATATATCTTAATGATGTAATTTCAGCTTATATCATTGTCATCAAGCATAAATTTTTACCAATATCTTTATACTATTAAGCGTGCTTATATTCTCGCTCATCGTAATAATATTCTCCATAAAAATAATAAGTATCTATTTTAGAGTTTGATATTTAAAAATGAAATAAAATTAACAAGCATTTCTTAAGTAAAACTTAAGGTAATACACTAAGGGATAATTATCATTTTCTTTTATAAATAATAGCCCCAAATGTCCCATATATATTGTTACTTTTTATTGTAAAAAAGGTAATTTAAATGGTTAAAAATTATAAGATTCAAGTTTACATAATCTAAAAAAACTCTCTAACAAACCTTTCATTTATTTTACAAATATTAGTTTATCTAATACTTTTCATCATCCTCGCGATCTAACACTAGTAACGTAAAATTAAAAATGGAAGTTAAATAATATTAATTTTAAAAATGCTTGAATAAACAGTAAAAACGATATACTGTACATACATACAGTACACCGAGATTTGATAGATGTTTCCAATAAATTACATTAATACCAGTGAGTTAAGCTTAAGAGAAAGATATTTAACTAACGATAAAAAAAGTTGGTGTGATGTTAGAAGTATTGCAAA
>Ga0233426_10000911_pt1 | contig 29220 bp, 27 predicted proteins | sample SI_118_April2016_6_FD_179875 | JGI IMG/M metagenome (GOLD analysis project Ga0233426, IMG submission 179875) | Seawater microbial communities from Saanich Inlet, British Columbia, Canada - SI_118_April2016_10_MG | ecosystem: Environmental > Aquatic > Marine > Inlet | place: Canada: British... | reverse complement strand
TTAAACTGCCAAGTTATCATCACGGCAATAGATAAAACGGCAGTAGAACCATTGGTTCCAACTGATAATAATTATAAGATGTTTCACGTGAAACATGGACAGATTTCAGCAATAGGTAAATAGGCTATACGCTATGACAGTAGAAAATGAATACAGCTCAGACAGTATCAAAGTTCTAAAAGGACTTGACGCTGTACGTAAAAGACCAGGAATGTATATTGGTGACACGGATGATGGCAGTGGTTTGCATCATATGGTATTTGAAGTTTTAGATAACTCTATAGATGAAGCGTTAGCGGGTCATTGTAGCGAAATTGTCGTAAAAATTCATACGGACGGTTCTGTCTCTGTAAAAGATGATGGTCGTGGTATTCCAACAGATATTCACCCAGAAGAAGGTATTTCTGCTGCAGAAGTTATCATGACAGTACTTCATGCTGGAGGTAAATTCGGTGGTGAAGATTCTGGTTATAAAGTTTCTGGTGGCCTTCATGGTGTTGGTATTTCAGTAGTTAATGCGCTTAGTAGTAAGTTAAAACTGAATATTCGCCGCGCAGGAAAATTATTTGAACAGACGTATAGCGAAGGAGAACCAGATGCTCCTTTAGCAGAAATAGGTGTGAGTGATAAAACGGGAACAGAAGTACGCTTTTGGCCGAGCGAAAATACGTTTACAGACGTGTTATTTCATTATGACTTGTTAGTTAAACGTATCCGAGAGTTATCTTTCTTAAACTCTGGGATTTCAATTCGTTTGGTAGATGACCGTGAAGTAGGTAAAGAAGACCATTTTAAATTCGATGGTGGTATTCAAGCTTTCGTTGATTATTTAAATACTAATAAAACACCAGTTAATGAAGAAATATTTTATTTCGATTTAGCACGGGAAGATGGAATTATCGTTGAAGTTGCAATGCAATGGAATGACGGTTTCCAAGAAAGCATTCACTGTTTTACTAATAATATTCCTCAACGCGATGGTGGTACTCACTTAAGCGGTTTCCGTACAGCTTTAACTCGAACGCTTAATAGCTACATGGTTAAAGAAGGTCTTAATAAGACTAAGAAAGGCGGCAGCACAGAGACAAGTGCATCAGGTGATGATGCACGTGAAGGTTTAACGGCTGTTATATCAGTAAAAGTACCTGATCCAAAATTCTCTTCACAGACTAAAGATAAGTTAGTCTCTTCAGAAGTTAAAACTGCTGTTGAACAAGCAATGGGTGAAAAATTAGGTGAATATCTTTTAGAAAAACCTTCAGTTGCTCGTACTATTATTATGAAGATTGTTGATGCAGCAAGAGCACGTGAAGCTGCTCGTAAAGCTCGTGAAATGACACGACGTAAAGGTGCATTAGATATAGCTGGTTTACCGGGTAAATTAGCTGATTGTCAGGAAAAAGATCCTGCGTTATCTGAACTATATATTGTGGAAGGAGACTCTGCTGGTGGTTCAGCCAAGCAGGGAAGAAACCGTCGCAACCAAGCAATATTACCTCTGAAAGGTAAAATTCTTAACGTTGAAAAAGCACGTTTTGATAAAATGATATCTTCACAAGAAGTGGGTACGCTAATCACTGCATTAGGTTGTGGTATTGGCCGTGATGAATATAATCCAGAGAAACTTCGTTACCACAGTATCATTATAATGACCGATGCTGATGTCGATGGTTCTCATATACGTACATTGTTACTGACATTTTTTTATCGTCAAATGCCAGAGATAATGGAACGTGGCCACATCTTTATCGCTCAACCGCCACTTTATAAAGTGAAAAAAGGTAAGCAAGAAAGATATATTAAAGATGATGAAGGGTTAACTGAATATTTAACAACGTTAGCATTAGAAAATGCTGAGCTACATGTAAATGAATCAGCTCCTGCTATATCAGGTTTAGCTTTAGAGAAATTAGTTAACCAATTTCGTGAAGTAATGGAGACTATCAAAAGAGTCTCTAGACAAATTCCGGCTGATATTTTAGAAAAAATGATATATAGCAGCACGATAAATAAAGAAGATTTTTCTGATAAATCTAAAGTAGACGTATGGACACAAGATTTAATATCTCAACTTGAAAACCAGGATGGTAACGGTTCTATCTATAGTGTTGTTGTAAAACAAGACGAAGAGAGAGAAGTTTACTTCCCAAGTTTTATTGTCCGTAAACACGGTATAGATACAGAATACAATTGTAATTATGAATTTATAGAGTCAAAAGAGTTTACTTCTATTATTAAATTAAACGCAGCTATTAATGGTTTAATTGAAGAAGGTGGTTATGTTAAGCGTGGTGAGAAAATCAAGCCAGTAAGTGCTTTTGAAGAAGCACTTAATTGGTTAATGGCTGAATCAAAACGTGGACAGTACATACAGCGTTATAAAGGATTGGGTGAAATGAACCCAAGCCAGTTGTGGGAAACTACAATGGATCCTGAAACACGTCGTATGCTACAAGTAACTATTGAAGATGCGATAGCCGCAGATTTACTTTTCACTACTTTAATGGGTGATCATGTAGAGCCACGTAGAAACTTTATTGAAGCAAATGCATTAAATGTTTCTAACTTAGACGTTTAGTCCTACAGCTTCATTTAAAAATAAAAATGCCCGGACATCAAATCTGGGCATTTTAACATTCAGTAATACGGTAAATAATAAAATTAAGCAATAACAGAGTAAAAACTCAAATATTGTTAACTTGTTACTAGGCTAATAATACCGCTGTCGGTATACTTAATATCATTAGCCGTTATCGGTAAAATCAACACGAATAATGAATCGGAAAATTATGAGTACGTTCAATATAAAAACATTTCAAGGTTTAATCTTTCAATTACAAGACTATTGGTCTCGTCAAGGCTGTGTCATCGTTCAACCATTAGATCTTGAAGTAGGTGCTGGTACTTTCCACCCTATGACATTTCTTCGTTCTATAGGTCCAGAGCCAATGAGTAGTGCTTACGTTCAACCATGTCGACGACCGACAGATGGACGTTATGGCGAAAACCCAAACCGTCTACAACATTATTATCAATTTCAAGTTATGTTGAAGCCTTCACCTATTAACATCCAAGAATTATATCTAGAGTCATTGAAAGAACTTGGTATTGATCCACTTGTGCATGACATTCGTTTTGTTGAAGACAACTGGGAATCACCTACATTAGGTGCATGGGGATTAGGTTGGGAAATTTGGTTAAATGGTATGGAAGTTTCTCAGTTTACTTACTTTCAACAAGTAGGTGGCCTAGAGTGTACACCGGTAACAGGTGAGATCACCTATGGCCTTGAGCGCTTAGCTATGTATATTCAAAATGTGGATAGTATTTATGACCTAGTTTGGGCTGATGGTCCTATGGGTAAAGTTTTATATGGCGATGTATTTCATCAAAATGAAGTTGAGCAATCAACTTACAACTTTGAGCACGCAGATGTTGACGCATTGTTTAATACATTTGATCAATGTGAGAAAGACAGCCAAAAACTCATTGAAGCTGGTTTAGCTTTACCTGCTTATGAACAAGTAATGAAAGCATCACATGCTTTTAACCTATTAGACGCCCGTCACGCTATTTCAGTGACCGAACGTCAACGATATATACTAAGAGTTAGAACATTATCAAAAGCTTGTGCACAAGCCTATTACGATAAGCGTGAAGAATTAGGTTTTCCTCTATGTAATAATAATAATACTCCAGAGGAGAAGTCATAATGAATACTGAAACATTATTGATAGAGCTTGGTACTGAAGAATTACCACCCAAATCACTGAAAAACTTAGCTGTTACATTTTACCAGCAAATAAAAGACCAATTAGACAACGCTGACTTAGCTTATGATGATATTAAGTGGTTTGCCACACCTCGTCGATTAGCCGTTAAAGTAAGTAAGCTTGTTGAAAAGCAAGCAGACAAAGAAATAGAAAAGCGTGGTCCAGCAGTTAATGTAGCCTTTGATGCTGAAGGCAACGCGAGTAAAGCCGCACAAGGTTGGGCACGATCTAATGGTATTAGTGTTGAAGAAGCGCAACGTTTAAAAACGGATAAAGGTGAGTGGTTACTTCACCGTGCAACGCAAGCAGGCAAGACAGTAGATACTTTGATTCCAGCAATGATTAATGTTGCTGTTAGTAAACTGCCTATTCCTAAGCCTATGCGCTGGGGAAGTTCTCGCACCCAGTTTATTCGTCCTGTTCACACATTAACAATAATGTTTGGTGATAAAGTTATTGCCGGTGAAACATTAGAAGTCAGTGCGAGTAATGTCGTTACAGGTCACCGTTTTCACCATGAAGGTTTAGTGACATTAACGCATGCCAATGAATACGAAGAAAAGTTAAATGCAGCATTTGTTCAGGTTGATTATGATCAAAGACAAGCATTAATTTTAGAACAGATAAAACAAGCTGCAGATCAATTGAATGGTGTTGCACTTATTGATGATGACTTATTAGAAGAGGTCACGGGATTAGTCGAATGGCCAGTTATATTAATTGGTAGCTTTGATGCTGCATTTCTGAATGTTCCTGCTGAACCACTTATTTATTCAATGAAAGACCATCAGAAATACTTTCCGGTAAATGACAAAAATGGGCAGTTATTGAATAAGTTTATTTTTGTAACAAATATCGAAAGTAAAGATCCAAGCCAAGTTATTAAAGGTAACGAAAAAGTAATTCGTCCACGTTTAGCTGATGCAGAGTTCTTCTTTAAAACTGATAAGAGTAAAACGTTAGAGTCACGTTTAGAGAGTTTGTCTTCGGTACTTTTTCAAAAGCAACTTGGCACATTAAAAGAAAAGTCTGAACGTATTGCTTCATTAAGCGGTATGATCGCAGAGCAAATTGGTGAAAACTCAGAACAAGCGACTCGAGCTGGTTTATTAAGTAAAACAGACTTAATGTCAGACATGGTTTTAGAGTTCCCTCAAGTACAGGGTACAATGGGTAAGTATTACGCTCAGAATGATGGTGAACTAGCAGAAGTCGCACAAGCATTAGAAGACCAATATAGACCACGTTATTCGGGGGATACTCTACCTGAAGGTAACATTGGCTGTGCAGTTGCAATTGCTGATAAAATTGACAGTTTAGTCGGAATATTTGGTATTAATCAACCACCAAAAGGTGATAAAGACCCGTTTGCACTTCGTCGTGCCGCCATTGGCCTAATTCGAATCATTATAGAGAAACAATTACCACTAGATATCAAAGACTTAATTGAAAAAAGTGTAGGGTTGTATAGTGATAAACTTTCTAATGATGAGGTTAATGACCAAGTTAGTGATTTCGTATTAGGTCGTTTTAGAGCTTATTATCAAGAACAAGGTATTTCAGTTGATGTTATTCAAGCGGTATTGGCGAATGCTTCTACAGCACCGTTAGATTTTGAAAAACGAATTAAAGCGGTAAGTCACTTTAAATCTCTTGAAGAGTCAGTAACATTAGCAGGTGCAAACAAGCGAGTTGGCAATATATTAGCTAAATTTAAAGGTGATTTATTTCCTACCTTTAAAGCAGATTTAGCGAGCGAGTCTGAAGAGAAGGCACTTTCTAAAGCTTTCGATGAAGTGAAGGCAACTATAGCGCCGATGATGTTAGCAAAAGATTACCAAGCAGCGTTAACAGAACTAGCATGTTTAAAAGCACCTATTGATAACTTTTTTGATAACGTGATGGTTATGGCTGATGATGAAGCTATTAAAACAAATCGTTTAACGTTATTAAATGAGATTAGAAATAGTTTCTTTGCTATTGCAGATGTTGCACTTTTACAATGATTAAAAGTTAAAGAAATAGTTTAGCTCTATGGGTTAACAAAAAAAGGGAAGGCTCTATGCTTTCCCTTTTTTGATCAAATAAAGGAAAGGTTTTTGTTCCGTTTGCTGAGCTATAAGCTCGTGTTCCATAAATCGGCAGAAACTTGGAATATCGCGTGTAGTTGAAGAATCGTCTGCTTCAATCAGTAAAGTTTCGTGCTCAGCCATTTTACGTATAGATTTTCGAACCATCATTACGGGTTCTGGGCAGCGTAAACCAATAGCATCAAGTATATGGTCGGCATTTTTAAAAATATCTTCTGAACTAGTATTCATAGTCACTAAACAAGGAGGTTGATAAAGTAGATAATTTTAGCAAAAAAAACTAAAACAGGATATCAGCACTAAAACTTATTTATAAAACCTGAAATTTGAAAGCGTGTTTGTAATACGTCCAAGTATTCCTCAGCGCTTTTTTTATTTGGAAAAGAGTGACTCAAAAGACGGTAAAGTGAGTCATGTAATTCAATGGATAAAACTAAAGAATATTTCTCTCGTAAATTTGAATTCATTTGTTGGGCATTAATATACTTTTGATAAGCACCTATTTGAACATACCACTGAGAATTATATTGCGGAGGTTTTTCTATAATAGTACTGATTGAATTTTGTGTAACAGGAGTAGGTTTTGAAATAAAAGGTAAAGGGCTAATTACTTCAACAGTTCTAATTGTAGGTGTATTAGTTTGTGAAGCAAATAACAAGTTAATAGAGAAAAATAAAGAATGATTTGTACCAATATCATCATCATGAAAAAGACTTGTTTGCCCTAACGTAAGTGATAAGTGATCAGTCATTTTATAATTAACTGATATTTGAAAGTATGGTGCAATGCTATTCTTTTCAATAAGAGAATGATTTGATGATGAAGTTACGGTATTTATGCCTAAACCTACCTTTAAAGATAATTGTGGTGTTCGTTGTTTAATAAAATTAAACCCCGAAGAGAAACTCTGATAATCACCAAATATTATATTTTCATCTTTTATTACTTTTAAATCGCCACTTTGCTTATATTTAGCTTCAAACTCAACACTATCAAAAAACTGGTATTGATAGAATATCCCATAGCCCACATTAGCATCTTGTTCAGAATTGTAATTAATTTGGGACGCAATAGTATGTTCAGTTGCAAAAGCCTGTAAGGGAATGAAAATTAGTGTCAATAAAAAAATAGAAAGTGTGCGCATAAGTAATTACCAAAGATAACAACGAATAAATATTATCAATTCCATGTCCAAATGTAACCTAAATATAAGATTTGTTTATTTTTTATGTAAACAGCAACAGAAACTTTAATTTCACTTGCTTTGTTGGACTATGCGTGAAAAGTTAAGAGGGTTTAATAAAGAGTAAATATCAAAAAGCATTAAGTTCTCATCAAATTAAGGTAACAGCATGTCTCGTCTTAGCTCTCTACTAATATATTTTTTATCAATTTCCGTTTTAAGCAGTAATTCAGCACAAGCAGATCAAACATCATTACGAAAGACATTTCAGAAAGCTGAACAACAAGTATGGCAGGCTAATACTGCTAAATATCAGACATTATATCAACAATTGCATTATTACCCGTTACAACCTTACCTAGATAAACAGCGACTAATTCATGGAATGAAAATGTCAGATACAGAAGAAATTAATCAGTTTCTTCAAAAATATAAAGGTTCACCACTAGATTGGCCATTACGTAAAAAATGGCTAGAATATTTAGCAAAACGTAATCAGCGGGTATTGTTCCAAAATTTTTTTATACCAACATCAAATGTTGAATTGACCTGTCAATTTTATCGATACCAATTAAAGTCAGGTGTTGCAGAATCTAAGGTTTTACCAAAATTAACTTCATTATGGGTGGTCGGTAAGTCACAACCTAAAGTGTGTGATCCGCTATTTAGCCGTTGGGAAAAAGCAGGTTATAGAACAAAAGACGTTATTTGGAAGCGAATTGCCTTAGCGGCAGATGGTGGTAAGCATACCCTTATCCCTTATTTAACAAAACTACTGCCAGAAAAAGAAAGATATTTAGGCAAGCTTTGGCACAAAGTGCGCCGTGATCCAGCATATATTAGTCGTATGAATCGTTTTCCACAAAAGTCTACTAAAGAGGCGACAATAGTGGCTTATGGATTAAAACGTTTAATTTGGCGTGACCCTAATAAAGCAATAAAAATTTACAGTAAAGCATTAGAAGTATTACCGTTGTCTGAATCACAACAACAACAAATCGTTTTGAAATTCGCTATTGCTTTAGCAAGTAAAAATCATAAAGAGTCAAAGAAATGGTTAGCAAAAGTAGATGAAAATTTACAATCAAAAAATATAGTTCAATGGAAAATGGCTGATTTACTCAGAGGACAAGATTGGCCAGAAATAAAAAATAGTTTACTCGCACTGCCTAAAAAATCACATACTAATAATCAATGGCAATATTGGTATGGCCGTAGTTTATTAGAAACAAATGATAAAACTTTAGGCCATGAAACCTTGAGTAAGCTTGCAGATAAACGGCATTATTATGGATTTCTTGCAGCAAGTGCTATTCAACAAAGTGTAAACCTTCAAAATAAGCCTTTAGAAATTACTGATATAGAAAAAACTGAGCTATTAAAAAAACCTGCCGCTAAAAGAGCGTTTGAATTTTTTCATATTGGACGCTTTCATAGTGCTAGACGAGAATGGAATTATTGGTTGTCACAACTAAACGATCGAGAAAAGCTTGCTGCATCAAGAATTGCTTATGAAGCAAAATGGTTTGACCGCGCAATTTTTACATTATCTAAAGTTGGTTATTTAAATGATGTCGATTTACGTTTTCCATTAGCTTTCGAAGATGAAATTACACATTCATCAAGTAATTATAAAATAAACCCTGCTTGGGCATTTGCAATTGCACGAAGAGAAAGCTCATTTATGGCAGATGCTAACTCTCCAGCAGGCGCTAAAGGTTTAATGCAAGTTATGCCTTCCACCGCTAAACAACTGCACAAACGCAAGGTGACTAATAAACACTTAATGAATGCAAATGAGAATATAAAACTAGGCACCAAGTATTTAAAGCGATTACTCGACCGACATGACGGTAATCAAGTATTAGCGACGGCTGCATATAATGCAGGGCCTTATCGAGTAAAAACTTGGCTAAAAGGTTTAGAGTCTATGCCAGCCGATATTTGGATTGAAACTATTCCTTATAAAGAAACACGTGAATATGTAAAAAGCGTAATGGCTTATCAAGAAATTTATCAATTGAAAGTAGGGCAGAACAAATCGCTTTTTGACCAAATATCCAAGATGAGTATTGGTCAGTAAATTAACATTTTAGGATAATGTGATATGATGTTGGAAAAATTTCAGAGTAGTGATCAATGATCAAATTAGCAACGCTTTATCCAGCCCATATTACAGAACTGCAAAAAAGGTCTAAAGCGGCTTTGAGTCGTGAGAACCTTCAAGGTTTAGTTATCCATTCTGGTCAAGAAATTAAAGTGTTTCTTGATGATTATGGGTATCCATTTAAAGTAAACCCTCATTTTAAATGGTGGTTGCCATTAGTGAATATCCCTAACTGCTGGTTAATTGTTAATGGTGAAGATAAACCGACGCTTATTTATTATCAACCTGTTGATTTTTGGCATAAAGTTACACCGTTAGCCGATACTTATTGGAATGAATTCTTTGATATAAAAGTGCTGACTAAAGCTTCTGATGTCGAAAAGCTTCTCCCATATGATAAAACAGATTTTGCTTATATAGGCGAACATATTGAAGTCGCTAAAGCACTGGGTTTTAAAAATATAAATCCAGAACCGTTACTAAATTACCTTCATTATCATCGCGCTTATAAAACACAATACGAGCAGGAGTGTTTACGTAAATCTAATGCTATTGCTGTCACTGGTCATAAAGCAGCGAAAAATGCATTCTTACAAGGTTCTTCAGAATTTGACATTCAACAAGCTTATTTGAAGGCAACAAATCACACCAGTGATGAAACACCTTACGGAAATATAGTTGCACTTAACGCTAATACATCTATTTTACATTACACAGCATTAGATCGTGATGTACCACAAGCTCATCGTTCATTTTTGATTGACGCAGGGGCAAATTTCCATGGATATGCTTCTGATATAACACGTACTTATTCATTTAAGCGTGACAAGTTTGCTGAATTAATTGCCCGAATGGACAAATTAATGCTAAATGCAGTAGACGGTTTAAAGCCGGGTAAAAGCTATGTAGATCTACATATTGAAACATACCGCGATATTGGTAATGTTTTACATGAGTTTGGCTTTATTAATGTTGATGTTGATACCGCTGTTGAAACAGGCCTTATTTCGACGTTCTTTCCGCATGGTCTGGGTCATCATTTAGGACTACAAACTCATGATGTTGGTGGTTTTATGGCTGATGAGCGTGGTACGCATGCTAATACACCGGAACAACATCCTTTTTTACGTACTTCTCGTATTATTGAAACTAATCAAGTGTTCACTATAGAACCTGGTTTGTATTTTATTGATTCTTTATTAGCTGATCTTAAAGCTTCAAAAAATAGCAATATGATTAATTGGGACAAAATAGACCTTATGCGCCCATTTGGTGGTATTCGCATTGAAGATAATATTATTGTTCATCAGTTGCATAACGAGAATATGACACGTGAATTAGAGTTGAAATAAACCTTAATATTTTATACTCCTACGTTAAACTTTATGAACAAACCTTACAAAGTAGCGGCTAACAGTATTGTTGATGAAACAATCGTTAGCCGTAGTCGTTTTATTTGTTTTATTGCTCCTTGTTCAAGCAATGAAGAGGCTAAAGAGCAGTTAATTCAGTGTCGAAAATTACATCCTCAAGCTAGTCATCATTGTTCAGCGTTTCTCACAGGAAAACCAAATGATAGTCAAGGCTATGGTTCTTCTGACGATGGGGAACCTTCAGGTACAGCAGGGCGGCCCATGTTAGCTGCTTTACAAGGAAGTGATGTTGGTGAGTTATGCGCAATAGTTGTGCGTTATTTTGGCGGCACTAAACTCGGTACCGGTGGATTACAACGTGCTTATGGTGGCAGTGTCCGCCAAGCGTTATTATTACTAGGAACTAGCATGAAAGTTCCTATGGTAAAAAAGCAATTAACGTGTGACTACGGACAAATAAGTGATGTGTTGTATTTTGTTGAACAAGCTAAAGGTGAAATTATTCAACAAGACTTCGCTGCACAAATAGAATTGATCATTGCTTTACCCGAAGAGCAATTAATAGAAGTTAAAGAGCAACTACAAACACTTTCTGCAGGGTTACTGAACCTTAGGTCTATTGATAACCCATAACATCATATAAAAAGGACACTCGATGCCACACTGTATTATCGAATATTCAGAAGAGCTTACTCAAAAAATAGAAATTAAAGACGTTATGTCTGCAGTTTTTGAAGCAGCTTTGCAGTCTGCATTGTTTTCATCGACTGATATTAAAATTAGGGCGATACCTTTCACCTATTTTTATAGCAAAAACGATAATGAAGATGTTCAGAATCAACAAAGGTTCATTCATGTCTGTTGCAAAATTCTTTCTGGTCGTAATTTAGAGCAAAGACAAAAATTATCTGAATTAGTATTAAGTCACCTTAAATCGTTTGGGATTGAGTCAGTTTCAATTAGTGTTGAAATAGTTGATATGGAACGTGAATCATATAACAAACGTCTAAGCTGAATAAATTAAGACGAAATACGTGATTTAAATTCGCAGAGTTGATCTTTATGCTTTATCATCAAAAAACATGTAGTAGATGACTTTACTTAATAATAAAAATTAACTCGTGCAAATAAAAAATATCATTCGAATTCTTGGTTTGTTGGTGGCTTTACTTAGTGTCACCATGCTGCCTCCTGCTTTAGTTGCACTACTTTACCGTGATGGTGGTGGTGTTTCATTTCTTACTGCATTTCTATTTTGTTTATGTGCGGGTTTACTTGCTTGGTATCCTTTTAAAAATGAAAAAAGTGATTTGCGCGCGAGAGAGGGCTTTTTAATTGTTGTATTGTTTTGGGTAGTACTGGCAAGCTTTTCAGCGGTTCCGCTTTTATTACTCGAATTCCCTAATCTATCTGTAGCAGACGCTTTCTTTGAATCATTTTCTGGCTTAACCACTACAGGTGCCACTATTCTTAAAGAAATTGATGGTTTACCTCATGCCGTACTTTGGTATCGCCAGCAATTACAATGGTTGGGAGGTATGGGGATAATCGTTTTAGCGGTTGCTGTTTTACCGATGTTAGGCATTGGTGGTATGCAGCTTTATAGGGCTGAAACACCCGGTCCAGTAAAAGATTCAAAAATGACACCACGTATTGCAGATACGGCTAAACACTTGTGGTATATCTATTTATCTTTAACCATTGCTTGTGCAGTTAGTTATTGGGTGGCAGGTATGTCTGCTTTTGATGCTATTTGTCATGCTTTCTCAACCATAGCTATTGGTGGTTATTCTACACATACCGAGAGTATGGGATATTTTAATAGCCCAGCAATTAACTTTGTTTGTGTGTTTTTCTTATTAATCGCGGGTGTTAATTTTGCACTTCACTTTGCTGTACTGCACAGTAAGTCATTGAGAAGTTATTTTTATGATCCTGAATTTAAGGTTTTTATTGCCATTCAGTTTGTCTTAACTTTGGTTTGTTTAGTGGTTCTTTTAGCTACAGGTACCTATGAAGATGGTTTTGAAGCTTTTGATCAAGCTTTGTTTCAATCTGTTTCTATAAGTACTACTGCAGGTTTTGCTACAACAAGCTTTGCAGATTGGCCTACATTGCTACCCATGTTATTAATTTTTGCAAGTTTTATAGGTGGTTGTGCGGGGAGTACTGGCGGTGGTATGAAAGTCGTGCGAGTTGTACTTTTGTACTTACAAGGATTACGTGAATTAAACAGACTCGTTCACCCTAAAGCCGTATTCACTATAAAGTTAGGTCGTAAAGCTTTACCCGATCGTGTTGTTGAAGCAATATGGGGGTTCTTCTCAGCTTATGCCGCAGTATTCATTATTTGTATGTTGTTACTCCTTGCTACGGGAATGGATGACTTAACTGCTTTTACCGCAGTTGCTGCTTGTTTGAATAACTTAGGCCCAGGCCTAGGAGCCGTTGCTGCAAATTTTGCCGATATTACTGATTTCAGTAAATGGGTATTAATCGTAGCGATGTTATTTGGTCGTTTAGAGATATTCACTTTACTGGTGTTGTTCACACCTGCTTTTTGGCGTTCTTAAGTTAAATTTTCTATCAATAAATAGATAATAAAAAACCCAGATATTTCTGGGTTTCTTTGAATTGGACTATATTTATTTTTAATAAAAGTTCAGCGCATCTACATGAAACAGTTTCTCTACATCATATATATAACGCTTATTCACTAAGAAAAGAATGACGTGGTCTTCTGACATAATAGTTGTATTCGAGTGTGCAATTAATACTTCTTCTTGTCGAACTATTGCGCCAATGGTTGTACCGGGAGGCAATTTAATTGACTGAATTGTTTTACCAACCACCTTAGAAGATTTTTCATCGCCTTTAGCAATAATTTCAATAGCTTCTGCGGCACCGCCACGCAAACTATAGACGTTATCAATACTACCTCGGCGTACATGTGTTAATAAGGCTGAAATAGTGGCGTGTTGAGGTGATACTGCAATATCAATATCGCTACCATGTACTAAATCTATGTAGGCACTGCGTTGAATAAGCACCATGGCTTTTCTAACACCTAAGCGTTTCGCGAGTAATGATGACATTATATTCGCTTCATCATCATTTGTTACGGCAATAAAAACATCAAATTGGTCAATATGTTCTTCAAGTAATAGTTCTTGATCGGAGGAGTCACCTGTAAAAACTAAGGTATCATTTAATTCTGATGCCAGATGTTCTGCGCGTTTAGGTGAACGTTCAATAAGTTTTACTTGATGATTTTTTTCTAAAATTTTAGCTAATCCAGCCCCTATATTACCACCGCCAGCGATCATGATTCTTTTGTAAGATGCTTCGAGTTTTTGTAGTTCATTCATCACAGTTCGAATATGAATAGTCGCTGCAATAAAAAACACTTCGTCATCTGCTTCAATAACGGTGGTTCCTAGAGGTCGAATAGGTTTACCGTTACGATAAATAGCAGCAACACGCGTATCAACATTAGGAATATGTTCACGTAACGTTGAAAGGGCATGACCTACTAATAAACCGCCATAATAAGCTTTTACGGCAACTAAACTGACTTTCCCTTGTGCAAATTCTAATACTTGAAGTGCGCCGGGGTAATCAATTAAACGTGCTATATCACGGGTAACTAATTGTTCTGGTGCTATAACATGATCAACAGGAATATTTTTTGATTGAAATAATTCTTCTTGGTAGCGCAATATTTGTGATGAACGGATCCTTGCGATTTTATTTGCTGTGTTAAATAACGAATAGCAAATTTGGCAGGCGAGCATGTTCGTTGCGTCATCACTACTTACCGCAATGATTAATTCTGCATCTTCAGCACCTGCTTGCTTCAATATATCAGGGTGTGAGCCATTGCCAATAACAACCTGCAAGTCCATTTTATCTTGTAGTTCATGTAACGTTTCTGCGTTAGTATCAATTATAGTAATATCGTTACGTTCACCTACAAGGTTTTCAGCTAATGTTCCGCCCACTTGCCCTGCACCAATAATAATTATTTTCATAAGTTAACTTTAAACGATTACTTTTTCTAATTTAGCGTAGTAAAAACCATCCATTGATTGTTCATTTGGCAATATTTGCCAACCAATATCGGTTTTCTCATTTGTTATTTGTACTAACTTAGCATTGTTATTCTCAGATAAAAACTGTTGGATCTGCTGAATATTTTCTTCTGGTAAAATACTACAAGTTGCGTAAAGCAAAGTACCACCAGGTTTCAAAAGGGACCAAATGTTATTTAATATCTGTTGCTGTAATACAGTGAGCTTTTCAATATCATCTGCTTTTCTTAACCACTTAATATCAGGATGACGACGCATTACACCGGTGCCTGAACAAGGTGCATCAAGCAGTATACGATCGTAAAGTTCACCATCCCACCACTCTTGTGAGGCAGCATCTGCAGTTATCACTTTGGCTGATAGGTTAAGGCGAGTTAGATTCTCTTTAACTCTTAACAAACGATTTTCTTCAATATCTATAGCTGTCATCTGACCTAAGTCTGGTGTTAACTCAAGAATATGACAAGTTTTACCCCCTGGCGCTGCACAGCAATCGAGTACAGTATCGTCCGTTTGGGTATTCAATAAAATCGCGGCTTGTTGAGCGGCACCATCTTGAACTGAAATCCAACCATCAGCAAAGCCAGGCAGTTTGTTAACATCAATAGCGTTGACAAGTTTAATTGCCGATGATTTTTCATCAACAAGCTCAACAGAAATATCTTCTTGGCTTAATAAGGCTAAATACTCAGTAACATCATGATGTTGTTGATTAACCCTTAACCACATAGGTGGGCGTTCTAAATTAGCAGTAAGGATTTCTTGCCATTGATCGGGATAAGCACTTTGCAGTTTTTTGATAAACCAACTTGGATGTGAATATTTTATTGCATCAGGTAATTCTGCGGTAGCTTCATCTGCGTCATCTTTGGCTAAGTTACGTTGAATATTCCGTAAGACACCATTAATTAAGCCCCTTAAAAAATCACACTTTAACGGTTTTGTTGCTGCGACTGTTTCACTCACCGCTGCGTGATCTGGAATACGCGTATGTTTTACTTGATAAATACCGACTAAAATTAAAAAGTGACCAACACGTTGTTTGCCCTTTAATGGCTTATCCATGAGCTGGCGTAAGTCGTATTCAAGTGCAGGTAAGTAACGTAAAACACCGTAACAAAGTTCCTGCAAAAGACCTTTATCTTTACCTTCGACTTTCGCTTGAGCTTTCGGCAACTCATCGCTAAGGCTTCTGCCTTTATCAACGACAGCAAAACAACACCTTGCCGCTAGAGCTCTAATATTCGTCGCCATTATTTTTCACTCAAGTTGTTTGAGGTAACGCTATTGATATTGCTTTTTTCAGCAAACCATAAAGCTTTACCATTTAAAATATCACGTACGGGTAATGGTTTTTTACCCGGTAATTGTAATGATTCTAAGCAAAGTGAACCTGAAGCTGTCGCAACAGTAATGCCACTTTTATTTGCAGAAATTATTGTGCCAGGCATACAATCATGAGCTTCGTCTGAATAGCTTGCTTGCCAAACACGAATACGATGTTCAGTTTCTTTTTCATCAGTAAAAGTAAATTGTGCAACAGGCCAGGGGATATAAGCACGAATTTTACGATGTAATTCTTCTGCAGATAATTGCCAATTTAATTCTGCTTCATCTTTATTAAGTTTGGCAGCATAGGTTGATACACTATTATCTTGAGGTTCAGCTTCATGTTTATTTTCAGCCATTAAATCAAGCGTGCTAAGTAAAGCTGCAGGCCCAAGGTTAGCTAATTTTTCATAGAGTGAAGCACTGGTATCTTGAAGTGTAATATCGCATGTTGCTTTAGCGATCATATCACCGGTATCTAACCCTTTATCCATTTGCATAATCGTAACGCCGGTTTCTTTATCACCTGCTTCTAAAGAGCGCTGAATTGGAGCAGCACCTCGCCATTTTGGTAATATCGAGCCGTGAACATTTACACAACCTAAACGAGGAGCTTCTAAGATCACCGTTGGCAGTAATAAGCCATAAGCTACTACTACCATGATGTCGGCATTATAACTTGCTAATTTTTCCTGATCGTCAGCCTCTTTAAAATTAGTCGGCTGCTCAACAATAATATCATGCGCTATTGCTAGCTCTTTAGTGGCACAAGCGGTCAGTTTTTTACCACGTCCTGCGCGTTTATCAGGAGGGCAGTATACAGCGACTACATCATGATGAGAATTAATGAGCGCTGCTAAGTGCTGTGCTGCAAAATCTGGCGTGCCAGCAAAAATTATTTTAAGGGCTTTTGACAAGTTTTTATTCCGAATTCTATTTATGTTGAGTCACAATTAATTATTAGCTAAACGTGCTTCTTTTTCTAATTTAGCTTTTATGCGCTGTCGTTTTAATGGCGATAAGTAATCAACAAATAACTTACCATCTAAATGGTCGAGTTCATGCTGAATACAAATGGCTAGTAGCTCTGTTGCGTCTAAAGTGAATTCTTTACCTTCAGGGTCGAGGGCTTTAACAGTAACTTCAGTGTAGCGATCAACTTTTGCGTAACAGCCCGGTACAGATAAGCAACCTTCTTCATTTATTTCTGTGCTATCGCTATGGCTAATTATTTCTGGATTGATCAAGACAAGTGCTTGTTCTTTTTCTTCAGAAACGTTGATGACGACAATGCGTTGATGAATATTGACCTGTGTGGCTGCTAAACCAACACCGTTTTCGTCGTACATGGTTTCAAACATGTCGTCGATAATTTTTTTTACATCACTGTTAATTGTTTCTACAGGTGTAGCTTTTGTGCGTAAGCGTTCGTCAGGAAATCTAAGTACGTTTAAAATAGTCATAAATCTTCAAAAAATTAGCGAAAAATCGCATTGAGTGTTATGTTTCAATTTTAGCCATTAAATATAATTAATAATAGTGGTTTAGGCTAAAAGCTTAATATATCTGTTTAATAGGCGCACTATCATGCTAATACGTAGTTTATTGTTAATAATCAGCTTATCTTTTTCAGCATTTTTGAATGCTGATGAATTAACTTTAAATAAAAATGCTCCGAAATCTTACATCGTTAAGAAAGGCGATACTTTGTGGGATATTTCAGAAATTTTCCTCAATCAACCTTGGTTATGGCCAAAGTTGTGGCGATTAAATCCTGACATTAACAATCCACATTTAATTTACCCTGGAGATGAACTTCGTTTAGTGTTTGATGAAAAAGGGCAGCCTATGCTCGTACGTGGCAAACCTGAACTTAAATGGTCCCCTCGAGCGCGTGTACAGTTAAAAGATCAATCTGCTATTTCAAGTCTACCTCTAGATGTGATCTCACCTTATATTCAATACGGCAGTGTTTTATCACAAGATGAAATAGAAAAACTTCCTTATGTTTTAGGTAGTGATGAAGGATATAAATCAAGTATTGATGGATTTAATGTTTATGTGAATGAAGAATTAGAGTTGGGTCAAGGTTACGGCATTTATCAAAAGAAAGACGAAATATATGATCCAGAAACGGAAGCGTTCTTAGGATATAACATTCGAGTAGTGGCTACGGGCAAAGTATTACGCACAGGTAATCTTGAAAATAATGTTCCTGCAACGCTTTACGTTGATGGCTCAAAACAAGAAATTCGCTCTGGTGATTTTATTCTTCCTATAAATGAAAACCAACAATATCCCTCTATTTTTAATTTGAAGCCCATAAATAAGTCATTACGTGGGCAGATTTTAAATAGTGCTAACGGGTTTAGAGAATTTGGAAAATTAGAAGTTGTGATGATTAACCTTGGTGCTGAACATGCTGTTGAGCAAGGAGATGTCGTATCAGTGAAGCGTGTTAGCCCAGGCGTTATTGAAACGAGCGAAGGCCCAATTTATAGTCAAGATGGCTCTCGCTGGAATCGCATGGCAAGTATAGATGATTCTGATTATAATATGCCAGAAGAAGTGGTAGGCGAAATGATGGTTTTTAAAGTATATCAAAAGGTCAGTTTAGCTTTGGTATTACGTTCAAGTAAACCACTTAGAGTATATGACATTATTACCTCACCACTGGAAAATGATTAACTATTAGGCTTTACTCTATTCAGAAATAAAATAGCTGTTCTTAAGGAGAAGACAGTGACAACGAAACAAGCATCAGATATTGCAGTTCGACAGGGGGATGAGCATAAAGATAGAAGTGAGAGCCACTATTGGTTAGCGCTGAAACTTGTCCCGCGCTTAGCCAGCCACAAAAAGTTAACCCTAGTTGAACTTTTTGGCGTCGAGCAACTTTTTCATCCATCACAAGAATTATCATCACTGAACCTTACCCAAAAGCAAATTTCAGCGATAAGGGCACCAGACTGGCTGAGAATTTCAAATATTATTGACGCGTCACAAAGATGTGGCAGTTCCATCATTCCTATTACAGACTCCCGTTACCCGCTTAACCTAAAGCAAATTTTTGATCCACCGCTTGTATTGTTTGCACAAGGGAATATTGCGCTTTTAAATCAACAACAAATTGCGATGGTGGGTAGTCGAGATGCGAGTATAAATGGTCGAGATAATGCTTTTGAATTTTCCCAAAAGTTAGCGCAGGCTGGATTAGTTATCACCAGTGGATTAGCTTTAGGTATAGATGGTGCTGCTCATAAGGGCACTTTATCAGTGCAGGGTAAAACCATTGCTGTAGTAGCTACGGGGTTAGATCAAGTTTACCCTGCGAGGCATCGATTATTGGCAAAAAGCATTATTGATAATGATGGTGCTATTATTAGCGAATTTGCACCGGGTACTCCGCCTAAACCTGGGTATTTCCCAAAACGTAATCGAATAATTAGTGGTTTAAGCCTAGGAGTCTTAGTTGTTGAAGCAACCATTAAGAGTGGCTCTTTAGTCACAGCTCGTTGTGCTATAGAACAGAACCGTGAAGTGTTTGCTATTCCAAGTACAATTAATAACCCTCAGGCTAAAGGTTGTCATTGGCTCATTAAGCAAGGTGCTAAACTTGTCGATAATGTTGCCGATATAGTAGATGAAATAGAATTGTTGCCGAAAAGTAGTCTAAACTTAAGTATAGACTTAGAGAAAGAGCCTGCGTTAGAAGAAAGTGAAAAACAACACTTGTTTAACGATTCATTGTTAGCTAGTGTGGGTTATGAAATTACTCCCGTAGATATTGTGATTTCTCGAAGTGAGCTACCTATAGACGTAGTCTTGACTCGATTAACAATTTTAGAGCTTAAAGGCCTGGTTGCTACGGTTCCAGGAGGTTATCTAAGAGTAAAGTAGGGGCTAATTATGTTTGATATCCTGATGTATCTATTTGAAAATTATATACATAGTGAAGCCGAGATCATGGTGGATCACGAGTCATTAACTGATGAACTTACCCGAGCAGGTTTTCATCAAGACGAGATATATAAAGCGCTAAGTTGGTTAGAAAAACTTGCCGCTCTGCAAGACACCGAAGCTTATCCATATCTCACGCGAGTAGGTCGTCGTTCAGTTCGTGTTTATATTGATGATGAAATGCAATTGCTTGATGTGGAATGTCGAGGTTTTCTTTTATTTTTAGAGCAAGTCAATGTGCTTGATTTTACTACACGAGAAATGGTGATTGATCGTGTTATGGAATTAGACACTAAATTCTTTTCTCTTGATGACCTTAAATGGGTTGTACTCATGGTGTTATTTAATGTGCCTGGTAAAGAGAGTGCGTACTCACAAATGGAAGATCTTATTTTTGATGAACAAGATGGTCCATTACACTAAATGTAAATCGTAAAGTTCACTTAAACCTCTCTAATTATGGCATAATGACTTCAACAATAATCTGGTGAATGCATTATGCCCAATTCCGATAAACCTTTATTTTCTCAGCACGAACATGCCTTAGAAAAAGCGTATGAAGTGTGCCCAGAATGCGGTAGTGAAATTGTTATAAAGAATAGTAAATCAGGAAAGTTTTTTGGTTGTGCTTCTTACCCTACTTGTGATTTTACAAGACCAGTCGTTGAACATGAACGTGTTGAAGATAAAGTTTTAGCGGGTACTCAATGTCCTGAATGCCAGCATGAACTGGCGGTAAAACAAGGTCGATATGGTATGTTTATCGGCTGTACAAATTATCCTGAATGTCATCATATTGAACATGATGAAGTTTCTGATAGTGCGGAAGTTGGCTGCCCTAGTTGTAAAAAGGGACAGTTAATTGAAAGACTAAGTCGTTTTGGCAAAGCGTTTTATGCATGTAACTCATATCCAAAATGTAAGTATGCGGTCAACCATCAACCTGTTGAAGAAACATGTCAAAAATGTGGTTTTGGCTTGTTACTGAAAAGGAATATGGCTGCAGGAGAGAAACTTCAGTGTGCTCAGAAAAAGTGTAGCCACTTTCAAAAATAAAAAAGCGAGTTAATAACTCGCTTTTTCATTTTAAATAACCCTTGAAAATTACCTAACGTTATCTAAATATTTTGTAGAAAAATCGACTAGATCAGGGAACGATTCATTATCTAATAGATTGGCGAGTTGAGATAAACGATGTGCTAATTCTACTTCTGAATTACCACTAACATTTACATGTCCCATTTTTCTGCCCGCACGCTTTTCTTTGTTGTACCAATGCACAGTTAAACTTGGTATGGCTAAAATTTCATTAGGTATCGCGTTTTCACCTAATATGTTTACCATTGCCGTTGGGCGTATCAACGCTGTACTACCAAGGGGTAAGCCACAAATTGCACGTAAATGATTTTCAAACTGGCAAGTATCAGCGCCTTGTTGTGTCCAATGACCCGAATTATGCACACGAGGTGCTATTTCGTTAACGAGTAATTCCTCACCCACTTGAAAAAATTCTATTGCTAAAACACCGACATAATCGAGCTTTTCCGTTAACTGCTTGAAGGCTTCACTAGCTTGATTTTGTAATTTTTCATTTGATGGCGCAGCAACAGATACACTTAAAACCCCATTAGTATGATGATTTTCAGTTAGAGGATAAACTGCTATCTCACCCAGTGTACTCCTTGCTCCGACCAAAGAGATTTCGCGATCAAAAGGTACCATCTGTTCTGCTACTATGCCTTGTGGTACAGACGAAGTGGCTGCTTCAATGAAAGCTGACATATCTTGCCATATAGCATCCGCTTGATCAGCAGACTTCATGCGCCATTGGCCTTTACCGTCGTAACCTTCTAAAGCGCTTTTAAAAATAATAGGCAGATCAAGTTCAGTTAGCGCTTGCTCAAAATCGACTTTGTTTTCGATGATAAAATGCTTTGCGTTAGCAACAGAACAAGATTCAAGTAGATTTTTCTCTAAACGGCGATCGCCACCAATTTTAATCGCTTGGCTGTTTGGTTTCAGTTTTCCTGAAGCTTCACATAACGCAAGAATGTCATGAGCAACATGTTCAAATTCTGCTGTGATAACGTCAGCTTCGACTATACCATCCTTTAATGAGCCATACTTATACTCTGGGCTTATAGGGTGTACAACTTCATTTGTACGAACATCAAAGGCTTTTACATCCATACCTAAAGGTGAGCCTACTAAATCCATCATACGAGCTAATTGACCTGCGCCTAATACCAATACTTTCTTCATGAAATATTTTCGCTTACTCTGCTGGGTTAGGGTTATTTAAAATATTTTCAGTTTGTTCCTTTCTGAATTTTTCAATGTTATCCATAATCGTTTGATCAGACGTTGCTAAAATTTGTGCCGCGAGCAAACCAGCGTTTGCAGCACCTGCATTACCAATAGCTAATGTACCTACAGCAATACCTTTTGGCATTTGAACAATTGAAAGTAACGAATCTTGACCACTTAACGCTTTAGATTGAACAGGTACACCTAAAACAGGTAATGGAGTGAATGCAGCTGCCATACCCGGTAAGTGTGCCGCGCCGCCAGCACCAGCAATGATAACTTTAATACCTCGGTCTTTAGCGCCTTCAGCATATTCTGCTAATAAATGTGGTGTCCTGTGAGCTGAAACAACTTTTGTTTCATAAGCAACATTAAGTAAATCTAGCATATCTGTAGCATGCTTCATTGTTGGCCAATCTGATTTTGACCCCATGATAATTCCTACTTTCATCATTTATCACCTTGGTAATTTGTTACTAAGAACGAGGTACATTAACCCCAAAAATAAGGCGCGTATTATACCTATCTTTCGCTCAATACGGAAATATTCTCTTAAGAAGTTGTTGAAAAAAACATCAGGAATTGTTCTTAGTACTTTAGTCGACTCTAGACTAAAGGATCATTGGTTAAAAGTATAAATTATGTACACTAAAAGTATAGTTGAAGGGGATGAGTATGAAAATAAGCATATAAGCCCTTTGTGATAATGAGGAAAGACAATGAACAGTATTTATAACCAAGGGCTAGAAAAGGTAGCTGCCAATAGCCAGCCCTTAACACCAATTAACTTTTTGAATCGCACTGCTGATGTTTACCCTGAAAGAGTTGCTATTATCCATGGTAAGAAAAAAATCACTTATCAAGAATATCGTAAAAATGTTCGACGTTTGGCATCGGCATTAATGCAACACGGTGTTAAGCCAGGTAATACAGTGGCAATTATGGCTGCAAATATACCAGCCTTTCTAGACGCTCACTATGGTGTCCCGTTAACGGGTGCAGTATTACATTCTATAAATATCCGTTTAGACGCTGAAAGTATTGCCTTTCTTTTTGATCATGGGGAGTGCGATGTGCTGTTAACCGATACAGCTTTTTCAAGTGTAGTCAAAAAAGCGCTGCTGTTATGTTCACGACAACCATTGATTATTGATATCGACGATGTCACGAGTGAAGGGGGCGAGCGTTTGGGCTGTATTGAATATCAAGACCTGCTTGCCGAAGGTAATGAAAATTTTACCGGTAGTCTAATTAATGATGAATGGCAGGCGCTGGCGTTGAATTACACTTCAGGAACAACGGGTAATCCGAAGGGCGTGGTTTACTCACATCGTGGTGCTTATTTAAATTCTTTAGGTAATAACATGATTTGGCCACTAGGAAATCAGTCCGTATATCTTTGGACGCTGCCGATGTTTCATTGCAATGGATGGTGTTTTCCGTGGACTATTGTCGCTATGGGGGGAACACAAGTGTGTTTAAGGCAAGTGGAAGTAGGGGCGATAGTTAAAAGTTTAATTGAGCATAAAGTGAGTCATTTTTGTGGCGCGCCAATTGTATTGAATATGATTTTAAATGCAGACAAAGCTTCATTAGCAAAAATCCCACGTGGTATTAATATAATGACTGCTGGCGCTCCACCACCTCCATCGGTAATAAAGGGTATGGAAGCTATGGGATTTGATATCACTCAAGGATATGGCTTAACTGAAGTTTATGGTCCTTGCGTGGTAAGTGAATGGAAGGAGGAATGGAATGACAAAAGCGATGATGAACGGGCAGCCTTAAAAGCACGTCAAGGTGTCCGTTACCCCACACAAGAAGAGGTCGATGTTTTAGACCCAGACACGATGCAACCTGTACCTTGTAATGCTGAAACCATCGGTGAAATTATGTTCCGTGGTAATAGCATGATGAAAGGTTATTTAAAAAATGAAAAAGCGACTAATGAGGCATTTAAGCATGGCTGGTTCCATTCAGGTGATTTAGCTGTTAAGCATCCTGATGGTTATATAGAAATACGAGATCGCTCGAAAGATATTATTATTTCAGGTGGTGAAAATATATCTTCTGTAGAAATAGAGAGTGTTTTATATCAACATCCAGATATTTTAGAAGCAGCTGTTGTTGCTAAAAATGATGAAAAGTGGGGAGAAACACCTTGTGCCTTTGTTTCTTTAAAGCGAGGCCGAAGTGCTACAGAACAAGATATTATCAGTTTTTGTAGAGAGCATATGGCCAGATTTAAAACCCCTAAAAATATTATTTTTAGTGATTTGCCAAAAACATCCACGGGTAAAGTGCAAAAATTTATTTTACGACAAAAAGTAAAAAATATTTAATAAGCCTTAATTTATTTATTCCATCCGGATAATTTATGGGTGGAATAAAACACTTATTTTATCTCTCTGATAAACTAAGTATAATCTACAGATAATTTTCTTATTTTTCACTTTAATTTATGATGACTTCTGCCGAAGAAGCTTATTATCAAGGCGGGATTATTGCTTATCCTACTGAAGCCGTGTTTGGTTTAGGTTGTGATCCTGATAATTTACAAGCGATTGAAAAGCTCCTCCGTATTAAAAAACGTTCACCAGATAAAGGTTTGATTTTGCTCGCCGCAAATTACACTCAATTATTACCTTATATTAATGACACAAAAATTCCGCAACACCAGCGTGCTAGCATCTTATCTCGTTGGCCTGATGGTATCACCCAGCTAGTCCCAAAAAATATGCATATAAATGAATTGCTGACGGGAGTATTCTCTACGATAGCTGTTCGAATTACGAGTCAACCTGATGTTGTCGCGCTTTGCAATAAACTCAATAAACCTATTGTGTCGACTAGTGCTAATTTATCAGGGCAGGAGCCAGCAAAAACGTGGCAAGAAGTTGAAGAAACACTTTCTCAGGAAATTGATTTCATCATAAAAGGCAATACATTAGGTTATACTCAACCTTCAAAAATAATTGATGCACTGACCGGAGAGACCATTCGCGTATGAGCCAGGTAAATATAGAAACAGTGATTGAATTTTTAAAATCACTACAAGACAACATTTGTTCAGCATTAGAAGCTGCTGATGGCAGTGGAAAATTTGTTGAAGACAACTGGGCTCGTGCAGAAGGTGGTGGTGGACTTACAAGAGTACTGACTAATGGCACCGTTATTGAACAAGGCGGCGTTAATTTTTCAGAGGTTTCTGGTGATAAATTGCCTCCTTCAGCCAGTGCACATCGTCCTGAGCTTGCAGGGAGAACGTGGAAAGCTTGTGGTGTTTCTCTGGTTATTCATCCTAACAATCCTCACATTCCTACGTCGCATGCCAACGTACGATTTTTTATCGCTGAAAAAGAAGGCGAAGATGCTGTTTGGTGGTTTGGTGGTGGTTTTGATTTAACCCCTTTCTACCCAGTGAAAGAAGATGTTGTGCATTGGCATCAAACCGCGAAGTCACTTTGTCAGTCTTTTGGTGAAAATGTTTATGACGAGCATAAAAAGTGGTGTGATGAATATTTCTATTTAAAACACAGAGATGAAACTCGTGGTGTTGGTGGTTTATTTTTTGATGATTTGAATCAATGGGATTTTGATACCTGCTTAAATTACATCAAAGCAGTAGGCCAAGGTTTTATTGATGCTTATGTACCAATAATTGAAAAGAGAAAAAATACTGAGTTTTCAGAGCAACACCGTCAATTTCAATTGTACCGTCGAGGCCGTTATGTCGAGTTCAATTTAGTCTTCGATCGCGGTACATTGTTTGGCTTACAATCCGGTGGTCGTACAGAATCAATATTGATGTCGATGCCGCCACTCGCTCGCTGGGAATATAATTATCAACCAGACCCTTCAAGTAAAGAAGCTGAGCTTTCTCAGTATTTAGTCCCACAAGATTGGTTATCTGAGTAATCGTTAATCCCCTCATTTTGTTTCTTCATGTTTCTACGACAAAAGTAGTTGGGCTATTTTTGTCGACTTAGTTTATTTGGCTTAGCTTTATAAAATAGGTACTGTATTTTGATAAATACAGTACCTAAGATTTTAGAGAGGATAGTCTGTCTATTTTATTTATAGCTAGTTATACAAATATTAAAAACAAGAACATTTATTTGAGCTAGGTCAAATTTATTTTTTTGAGTATCTATAAAATCATCGGCATTAAATTTCCACAAAGATTTTAGGGACTATACTCATGAAAAAAAGTTTACTCACATTAGCCGTTTTAACATCACTTTCTTTAAATACAATTGCAGCAGACTATAAAGCGGGTGACATTGTTGTTCGCGGCGGTGCTACAATGGTAAGCCCTGACAGCGGTAAGTCAGTAGTTTATGTTGAAGCATTAGGCGGTGATACACCATTATCAATTTCAGTAGATGATAATACTCAACTTGGTCTAAATTTTGTTTACTTCTACGACAACAATTGGGCAGTTGAAGTTTTAGCAGCTACACCATTTACGCATGATGTAACTATTCATGATCCACAAGGTATTTCAGGTGGGTTGTTTGGTGCAGATGTTGACGGTGCAACTCTAGCTGAAGTTACACAGTTACCTCCAACGGTTAGCGCACTTTATTACTTTGATAGCGTATCGGTTTTTAAACCATATGTTGGCGTTGGTGTTAACTATACTATTTTCTTTGACGAAGACTTTAAGAGAACACCCAAATCATTAGGTTTTAATGATTTAGAACTTGATGGATCGTTTGGGTTTTCAGTACAGGTAGGCGCAGATTATCAGTTAAATAATAAATGGCATGTAAATGCTTCTGCACGTTATATTGATATTGGTACTGACGCTAACTTCAAAATTGGTGATATTAAAGGTTCTGCATCAGTAGATGTTGACCCTATGGTTTACTCCATCATGTTAGGTTATAAGTTTTAAGCGCTATTCTAACAATAACCTATAGTAAATATTATAAGGCAGCGACTTTTTATATAAAGGTTACTGCTTTTTTTATATTCATGATTCCTTTATTACGATAACCTTAAGTACACACTTATTATTTAGTTCCCTTTATGGATCAATATCTCGTTTTTGGTAACCCAATTAAGCAATCCCGCTCGCCCTTTATTCATCAGTTTTTTGCAAGTCAAACGCAACAGGAACTTCAATATCAAAGTGAACTTGTTGAATTAGACTCTTTTTCTAAAATAATAGAAAGGTGTATTAAGAGTGGTGTAAAAGGCGCAAATGTTACCATGCCTTTTAAAGAGCAAGCGATGGCGCTATGCGATCAACTCACTGAGCGTGCTCAACTGGCGGGTGCAGTTAATACGTTGAGCTTTGTTGATGGGAAAATTATGGGCGATAACACTGATGGACAAGGACTCGTGCAAGATCTTTTGAATAATAATGTGAACTTAAAAAACAGTCGAATTCTTTTGTTAGGTGCCGGCGGTGCTGCTAAAGGTGTGATTTTGCCGTTATTAGATCAATTACCAGCCGTTGTTGTTATCGCAAATAGAACATTAACTAAGGCTGAAAGCCTAATTAAGCAGTTTAAAAACGACAAATTATCGAGCTGTGACTTTACAGAGTTAATTGATAAAAAGTTTGATCTCATCATCAATGCAACATCGGCAAGCCTATCTGGTAATATTCCACCTATACCTAAGGAAGTTTTAGCGAATACCCATTGTTACGATATGGTCTATGGAAAAGAGCTAACACCATTTCTTAAATGGTCGAAAGAGCACGGTGCAACTAAAGTTATAGACGGTTTAGGTATGTTAGTCGGGCAAGCGGCTGAAAGCTTTAGGGTTTGGAGAAATGTGTTACCAGAAATAACGCCAGTATTAAATATATTGAGAAAAGAGAATGAAGAGTGAATCAGCAAATAATCTTTAACGATGATATGACATTTGATCATGAAATAGGGCAATGTTGTTTTACCGGGTTAATTGCAGGTGAACGAGTCACTATCCTTATAGAAGCAAAAGATGTTATAGAATTAACTAATTCAGTAAAATTTGATTTTGAATGCCAAGTAGAAGAATGGCTCGAAGATAACGAGCCTCCAACGAACCGGAAAATTGAATTAGTATATTCTTAGTAAAACTTATAATTGAGCAAGGTACTCATTTTTAAGTTCAACATAATTGATTGCTGATTTACTTAGAAAGTCTTGTTCACTCTCTTTTAGCAATCTGACCTGTTTTACAGGGTTACCTACATAGAGATAACCACTTGTTAGTGTTTTATGAGGGGGTACCAAGGCACCTGCACCAATAAATACATCATCTTCAATGACAGCACCATCCATAATTATTGCACCCATTCCGACAAGAATACGATTACCTAACTTACAACCATGTAACATACACTTATGTCCTACAGTGACATCTTCACCAATAACAAGAGGATTACCATTAGGATTAGCTGAACTTTTTCGAGTGACATGTAAAACAGTACCGTCTTGGATATTAGTGCGGTTACCAATTACAATTGTATTTACATCACCTCTGGCTGCCACTAATGGCCAAATACTGACATCGTCTCCTAAAGCTATATCACCGATAAGAACAGCTGCTTGATCAACATAGACATTATTGCCTAAATTTGGAGATATATTGTTATACATACGTAGGTTAGTTTTACTCATATTAGTCACTAGGTGATGAACTCGTCCTTTCATAGTAGCAAATAAGATGAAAATGATGAAAAAATATTGATTACTTCAAGGTTAATATAAATTTGAGCGAATACATAAAGTAGTTTGATATAAAGTTAACTGATGAAAAAATAACATATGTGTTCGAATAAACCTCAATAGATACGTGGGTTGTACGTTAATCGAGCGAACAAACGTTTATTTAAAATTAATGGCAAAAAAGGGTTGACGCCCAGCGAGAAATGTCTAGAATGCGCTCCAGTTCCAAGGGACAACCCAAACGGACGTTTTGATAAGTTAACTTCTCTTTATAAGAGCTAAATAGTTAACTTAACGTTTTAAAATGAATTTTGAATCTTCGAAAAAGAAAGTTCAAA
>Ga0233426_10000909_pt1 | contig 29225 bp, 22 predicted proteins | sample SI_118_April2016_6_FD_179875 | JGI IMG/M metagenome (GOLD analysis project Ga0233426, IMG submission 179875) | Seawater microbial communities from Saanich Inlet, British Columbia, Canada - SI_118_April2016_10_MG | ecosystem: Environmental > Aquatic > Marine > Inlet | place: Canada: British... | reverse complement strand
CTTGTTTTGGATCAATTTTATTTTTTAAGTCATATACTTTTAATTCTGTAACTTTTTCTTCAGAATCTGCTATTATTTCTTCTCTTGAATAATTATCAATCAAGAAATCTTTTAATTCATCAATTCATTGACCTGATGCAGCTGATATAACAATTACTTTTTTATTTGGATATTTCGCTTTAAATTCTGAGACAATAAAATCTCTCATTTCATCATCGAGTAGATCTGCTTTTGAGAATGCTACTATTTCTTCTTTTTCAGCTAACAAGTCTGAGAATAAACATAATTCTTTACGAATATCTTCATAATCTGAGAATACTTGATCCATTCTATACATATCTAGAAGATGTAATAATACACCTGTTCTTTCTATATGTTTTAAGAATTCAATCCCTAAACCCTTTCCTTCTGAAGCTCCTGGTATAAGTCCTGGAACATCTTCAAGTACGAGTGATTTACCTTTGTGATCTAAAACACCTAAATTAGGAGTTAGAGTTGTAAATGGATAATCTCCAATCTTTGGTTTTACATTTGTAACATTTCAGATAAGAGTTGATTTCCCAGCTGAAGGTACTCCAATGATACCAATGTCAGCTACTAATTTTAATTCTAAATGAAGATCTCTTTCTTCTACTACATCACCAAGCTCTGCAAATGCAGGAGCTTGTCTAACAGAGCTACAGAAGTGAGAATTCCCAAATCAACCTTTTCCACCTTTAGCAACAAGGAGTTTCACGTTGTTTTCAGCAAGATCAGCAAATATTTCTCCAGATTCTCTATCTCTAACAATTGTCCCTACAGGTACTTTTAATATACGTGCTGGTGCGTTTGCTCCATGACAATTTTGAGTTCCACCTCTTTCTCAATCTACTGCTCTCAATACTTTTTTATGTCTGTATTCAGATAGAGTATTTAGATTTGCATCCGTCAAAAGAAATACATCCCCTCATTTTCAACCATCTCATCCCCGTGGTCCTCATTTTGGTATATATTTTTCTCTTCTCCATGAAACAAGACCGTCACCTCATTTACCAGATATTACTTTAATTTTAACTTCATCTATGAACATAATGATTTTTTTATTTAAAAAATTAATTCTACAATTTCTACTATATTTTACCTTATAATAAAAACATTACAATAAATTTTCATTAAAAAACCTCACTTACTACTTTCATAATCTTTAAAAGGAGTGTGAGGTATTTCGTTTTTAAATGGTGTCAATGGGTGGATTTGAACCACCGACCGCAGGGATATGAATCCTGTGCTCTACCCCTGAGCTACACTGACAAACTTATTTGAGGTAGTGAGTTTATATTCATTTCAGTTTAAAAGTCAAATTATTTTTTGACATTTAATCAATATTCTATAAGATATCCCAGCTTTGTATATATAGATATATAAAGTTATTTTTTATTCTTCCAGAAAATACTTTTTTCCTGGATATAACCCATAGGATAATATGGCTAAATATGAACTAATGTTTATTATTGATCCTTCATTAAGTGAAGATCAAAGAAATGAATCAGTAAACGAATTAAAATCTTTATTTGAAGAAAATTCAGTTAAAATTGAAAAAGAAGAAGTTATTGGAGACAAAAAACTTGCTTATAAAATTAATAAATCAGACAGAGGTTTCTACTTCTTATATGATCTAGAAATGGAAGGTGGTTCAATCAAAACTATGTCACCTGCTATCAACCTAAACAGATCAATCTGGAGATATATGTTCACTAAACAAGCATAATTACAAAACCTAAGTAAATTTTTACACTTAACTAGCGCAAAGATGAGAACCGTTAATAAAGTTACACTTATTGGGAATATTACTAGAGATCCAGCTGTGAAAACAACTGAATCAGGTAAAAAAATTGCATTATTTACTATTGCAACTAATAGATATTATAAAACAGCTGAAGGTGAAAATAAATCTGAATCTGAATTTCATAATTGTGTAGTTTGGGGAAATCTTGCTGAAAGAGTTGAAAAATATTTACTAAAAGGGAAACTTGTATATGCAGAAGGGAGATTAAAAACAAGGGTTATTGAAAAAGAAGATGGTACAAAGTTATATAAAACTGAAGTAGTAGTTTCTCACTTAATATTCTTAAATAAAAAATCTGACTTCGATGGAATTGAAGCTGATGATTCTGAATGTTCTGAACACGACGAAGATAAATTCTAATTTCAAAAATCATATAGTTAAATATATGATAAAATAAATTATCAAGTTATAAAAACTTGGTTATAAACCCAAAATTTATTCTTAAAAATACTGTACAAATGGCAAATAAAGCACCATGTCCACTTACTGGATTAAACATTGATTACAAAAATACTGATTTACTAAAAAAGTATACTACTAAATTTGGTAAAATCGTACCTAGATATTACTCAGGTGTATCTTTAAAAAATCAAAAAAAATTAGCGAACGCAATTAAAAAAGCTAGAGTTATGGCTCTAATTCCTTTCGTTAAAAAGTTCGATCCAAACTTCGAAGGGTAATTCTTTGAATAAAAAAAAACCTATCTCAATTGAGATAGGTTTTTTTTTTGATATATATTTATTTTAATGTATTATTATGCTATATAATATTAATAATATCTACATATGTTAAGGACAATAATCTCCGTGATATTTCTATTTTTATTTTTCGTTAATCATACCTATAGTAATAATGTCACTGCAATGAAAAAAAAATTAATTATATCAAAAATTAAATTAAATAAAACTATATATAATAAAGAACATCTCAATTGAATTGATAAGTTTATTTTAAAAGAAATCAATAGTATTGATAAATTAGAAAAAATTTCTAAGAGACTCAGTCTATTGAATAATAAAATTTCATCAATTGATTCATCTAAATCAAAGGATTTACAACTCTTAATCAATTATATTATCTTAAAAATAGATTATTCATTATATACGAATAAGCAGTGAAAGATTGACACAATATCAGATAAAATAATAAGCCACTGTAAAACATATGAATGTTTAAATAAATGAATTGAATCAAATACGAATACGCAATGACTAATTCCTATAAATATTAATATACTAAATCAAACTGTTCACACATCAAGCAACATAAGTGTTGATTTTGAAGGAAATAATATTAAGTATCAATCTAGAGTTAAACAAAATAATTTAAATGATAATGATGCTTTAATTAAATTAAGAACTTTCCTTAATATGATTGAAACTGAATATAATACAACTTATTCAGAAAATAAAATAAAAGATACTTTAGAAAAATCAAAAGAAATAGCTAAGAAAATGGAATGAACTACTATCGAATGTGATATTACAATTACAGATAAAGGTCTTTTATTAGATTTATTTAAAAAATGGGGTACAGATTCATTTTCGACTAATGATTTCAATTTTGCTGATTGTACAGTCGAGATAGATGGTATTAAATATAATGTTGATAAATAAATAGTTGATATTTAAAAAAACTATCTCAATTGAGATAGTTTTTTTATTAATTTATCACAAAAAAATACAATGATAATAATGTCTGTTAATGGTTGTCAAATCTAGAAGAAATAAAACTTTACTTTTCAACATTTTTCCCTATACTCCTCTTGTTTTAAAATCTTGGTTAGAACCATGAATTTTAAGTATATATTTTAAGTAATTTTTATGTCATTTAGAAATATTGCAATTATTGCCCATGTTGATCACGGGAAAACTACTTTAGTAGATGAATTATTAAAAGCTGACGATAACTTTGATGCTAGAGTTGGTATTGAAGAAAGAGCTATGGATAGTAATGCTCAAGAACAAGAAAGAGGTATTACTATTTATTCAAAAAATACAGGTATTACTTATAAAGGTAATAAAATTAATATTGTTGATACTCCAGGTCATGCCGATTTCGGTTCTGAAGTAGAAAGAGTACTAAGAACTGTTGATTCAGTTTGTTTAGTAGTAGATGCTTACGAAGGGCCTATGCCTCAAACTAAGTTTGTACTTAAAAAATCACTTGAGTTAGGTCTACATCCAGTTATTGTTATCAATAAAATGGATAAACCATCTGCAAGAAGTGAATGGGTTGTTGATCAATTATTCGACCTTTTCGTACAATTAGGAGCTACTGATGAACAATTAGAACACTTAAATGAACCTATTTATGCTATTGCTAGAGATGGACTATCTTGGACGGATGCTAATCCTGAACAAAAAGATATCACTCCTCTATTAGACTTCGTAATGGAAAAAGTTGCTGCTAAAGAAAATGATGCTACTGCTCCATTAAAAATGCAAATTGCTAACCTTGGTTATGATAATTTCTTAGGAAGACTTGGTATTGGTAGAATCTATGATGGATCTATTAAAGTTGGTCAAGAAGTTGTTGTTACTTCAAATGAAGGTGCTCAAAGAAAAGCTAAAATTACAAAAATTCTTACAAACGAAGGTCTTGAAAAAGTTGAATCAAATGAAGCATTTGCTGGTGATATTATCACTCTTGCTGGTATTACTGATATTTTCGTAGGTGAAACTGTTGCAGCTAATGAAGATGTTACTCCTATGCCACCTATTACAATTGATGAACCTACTCTAAAAATGGAATTCCTTGTAAATAACTCTCCATTTTGTGGTAGAGAAGGTAAATTCATTACTTCAAGACAAATCAGAGATAGATTAGAAAAAGAAATGGAAACTAATGTTGGTCTAAAAGTTGATTTCGAATCTGGTGACAACTATGAAGTTGCTGGGAGATGAGAACTTCACCTTTCTGTACTTATTGAAACAATGAGAAGAGAAGGTTTTGAATTACAAGTTGGTGCTCCAGTTGTAATTATGCAAGAAAAAGACGGTAAAAAAATGGAACCTATTGAAAATGTAACTATTTCTGTTCCTGCTGGATACGAAGGTGCTGTTATTGCAGAGCTTGGTAAAAGAAAAGGTATGATGTCAAACATGATTGAAGATAATGGTATTGTTAACTTAGAATTCACAGTTCCTACTAGAGGGCTACTAGGTTTCAAATCTCTATTTACAACAATGACTAAAGGTGAAGGTTTACTTTCAAGTTCATTCGAAGCATTCGAAGAATATAAAGGTGCAATTGAAAAAAGAGCTGTTGGTTCTATGATTTCAATGGAAAATGGTAAAACTATGGCTTACTCTCTATTCAAATTACAAGATAGAGGTACAATTTTTGTTCAACCAGCTACTGAAATATACGAAGGTATGATTCTTGGTGAATCTAATAAAGATCAAGATCTAACTGTTAATGCAACTAAAAATAAAAAACTTACTAATGTAAGAGCATCTGGTACAGATGAAGCATTAAAACTTACTCCACCTAAACTAATGTCTCTAGAAGAAGCTATTGATTACATCTCTGCAGATGAATACGTAGAAATCACTCCAGAAACAATTAGATTAAGAAAAAAATACTTAAAAGAAGGTGAAAGAAAAAGAAATTAATATTATTAATTACTTTTAATAAATCAAAAGAGAGAAGAAATAAATTATTTCTTCTCTCTTTTTTTATTTAAGTAAAAAAGCTTAGCAAATGCTAAGCTCATATTTTTTATCAAATAGCATTAATAATACTATCAAAATTTTTCCCTTTATTTATTAATATACAGACAGGTACTCCTTTATTATATGATTTTTTATCAGCATTACCTGAAAATATATCTAATTTAATTAATTTCTCTACTATTTTAGTAGCTTCAATTAAATCTATTCCTAAATCAAAAATAAATTTAGTTGGTGAAACATCTGTTTTTAATTGTTCTAATAATTTTAAAACTTCTATTTCATTTTTTGTTAACTCTCTAATGAATATTTTTAAATTATCTGGTAACAATCTTTGTCCTTCATTATATTCATTTAATGGTAAGTTCTCTATTAACTCATTATCAGAATTTTGATAATTATTAAGAAAGTTCTTTAAAAAAAATACTAGTTTTGATACTATTTTCTTATACATATTAATCCCTTAAATTAAAGTGAACTTACATTTAACTAGAAATATAGTAATGTAATTATAATATCTGTCAATATTTAGTAGGTAGAATCTACCACGAAATGCAACTTTTAAATAAATGATATATAATCTAAAAGAATATAATTAATTTTCGTGATATGAATAAATGAAATACACAAATGAGAGCATGAGAACTTAATATTACTACGTATTTTGCTCACCTTTATTGTTCTTGGGAACGCTGAACGAATGAAAATACTAACTGATTTCTCAGACAGTTTCTTCAAAAATGATCTTGTTTTGAGTTTTTAGAAGAAAAAGAGCTACAAAATATCTAGCTTCCATTAATAATAGAACGAGAGAAAGATTTTGACTTCTCTTTTTTTAGGCTTGAAATAATAGGATTATTGATAGAGCTATAAAAAAAATAGAAGTTAATCAAATTTGTATGATAGCAGAACAAGGCATCGCTATTTTTTTTTCAGTATCAGATATATATAGCAATATACTATCTCATACCTTATAGTTTAATCAAACTGACAGAGTACCTGGCATTGAATATTTAACATTATCAATAAGAAATTTATATCTTTTCGAACTACTAGTAGATCCATCTTGAGAATTAGCTGTTTTAAATGAATGTATAAGTCAATGCTTCTTTTCACATTTATATATATATAAGTAGGTTTTAAATATACCAAAAATAGCTCCTGTAAAAATAATAGACTCGACTATTAACATATCTATATTTGATGTATAGTTATTTCAAACATAAAAAAATAATATTCATAGTACAACTATTATTAAATACATCCATTTTCTTAATTTTGTCATTTTTAAATTATTTAAGATTTATATATACTTATATTAACACAAAAAAAAGTATTCTGAAAAATTTCAGAATACTTTTTTTATTTCACTACTATATTAACAATTCTCCCAGGAACATAAATTTCTTTTACAATATTTTTTCATACTAACCACTTTGCAACATTTTCATTTTCTCTGGCTTTTTTAAGCACAGAGTCTTTATCTTCATCTTTTACTATTTCAATATCACCTCTTAGTTTTCCGAGTACTTGTACTCAAATAGTGATAGTATTATCAACTGTTTTAGATTCTTCATATACTGGCCAGCTAGATTTGAATACTGAGTCAGTATTTCATATTTTTTCATTCAGTTCTTCAGCTAAGTGAGGAGCAAATGGATGCAATAATTTTACAAATATATCTTTCCATTGAGTTTGAAGAGATTCAGATTTTGGTAAACCATTATTAATCAAAATCATCATCCCTGCTATAGCAGTATTAAATTTATAATTATCAATATCAGACTCTATTTTCTTGATAGTTTTATGAAGCAGTTTTTCAGTAAATTCATCTGATTCAGTTGAAATTTTTGGTTCGTCACCAAAAATTCTTTCAGCTTTATCTAAGAACCTTCTTACTCAAACAATACCTTTTGAATCCCAAGGGGCAGCATCTTTAAACTCAGCCATGTACATTTCATATAATCTCAATGAATCTGCACCATATTCTTCTACTATATCATCTGGATTCACTACATTTTTTAGTGATTTAGACATTTTAGAAACAATTCTATCTACTTCTAAACCAGTTTCTATTTCAAAGTATTTTCCGTCTTTTTCTTCAACCATATCATTTGCTACAAGACCTCCATTTTGTCTTTGGAAAGCATGTGCTAATATTAACCCTTGATTTCTTAATCTGTAGAATGGTTCATCAGTTGGAACTACTCCTATATCAAATAAGAATTTATGCCAGAATCTTGCGTATAATAAATGTAGTACTGCATGTTCAGCTCCACCTACGTATGAATCAACTTCTCCCCAGTATTTCACTACTTCAGGATTTACTAATGCATCACTATTATTAGGATCCATATATCTTAAATAATACCAACAAGATCATCCCCATTGAGGCATAGTGTTTGTTTCTCTTTTTGCAGGTTTCGCGCAAACTGGACATTCACAATTTACAAAACTATCAATTTTGCTTAATGGACTCGTTCCATCTCATGAAGGTTCAAAGTTTTCAGTATCTGGAAGTAAAATTGGAAGATTTTCTTCTTTTTCTGCAACAGTTCCACAATCATCACAATGAACTAAAGGAATAGGTTCCCCCCAGTATCTTTGTCTCGAGAATAACCAATCTCTTAATTTAAAGTTTACTTTCTTAGTTCCAAAATTATTTTCTTCAGCAAAAGCTATCATCTTAGATTGAGCTTCTTTTGAAATGAGTCCTGTGAATTCTCCTGAATTAACTAAAGTTCATAGTTTAGTTAATGGTCATTCTGAGATATCTCAACCTGATATACTTTCTATTATTTCTAAATCATATTGTTTTGCAAATGCAAAGTCTCTGACATCATGAGCAGGTACAGCCATAACAGCTCCAGTTCAATAATTTCCTAGGACATAGTCTCCAATCCATAATGGAACTTCTTTACCATTGAAAGGATTAATAACATATGATCCAGTGAATACTCCTGTTTTTTCTTTATCGTCTTGTGTTCTATCTTGGTCTGATTTTTTATTTGATTCGTCTATATAATCTAGACATGCTTGTTTTTGTTCATCAGTAATGAAATCCATTACATCTATATGATCAGGTGCTAATACAGCATAGGTCATACCAAAAACAGTATCTACTCTTGTTGTATATACTCCTATTGATTTTGATTCATCTCAAACTTTTTTTAGATTGAATTCACACCCTTGAGATTTTCCAATCCAGTTTCTTTGCATTTCTTTGATTCCTTCTGGCCAATCAAGTCTATCTACATCTGATAATAACCTTTCTGCATATTGAGTTATACCAAGTACCCATTGTCTGATTCTTTTCTTTTCTACTTTTGTACCACATCTCTCACATGTAAAGTCATTTAAAACTTCTTCATTTGCTAGACCTGTTTTACATGAAGGACAGTAATTAATAGGAAGATTTTGTTCATATGCTAGACCTTTTTCGAATAATTTTAAAAATATCCATTGAGTCCATTTGTAATATTCTGGATCAGTAGTATCAATTTCTCTATCCCAATCATATGAAAAACCTAACGCTTTAATTTGTTTTTTGAAATTTGAAATATTTGCATCAGTAGTAATTCTAGGATGAGTTCCTGTTTTGATTGCATAATTTTCAGCAGGCAAACCAAAAGCATCCCATCCCATTGGATGAAGTACATTGTATCCTTTTGCTGTTTTATATCTAGCCACTATATCATTAGCAGTCATCCCTTCTGGATGTCCGACATGAAGACCTGCTCCAGATGGATATGGAAACATATCTAGACAATAATATTTTGGTTTTGTGAAATCATTTTCAACTTTATACGTTTTAGATTCTTCCCATATTTTTTGCCATTTATTTTCTATTTCTTTATGGTTGTACATTATTTTTCTATTCGCTTTAAAGTATATTAATTTTTCTACTCCTATTATACAAAAAAACAAGAAAATTCTAGTTTAATTTGTAAAATATAAAAAAATATTATAATTTAGTAGAATTATAATATCTTAACGTATAAAAAAATGTTTAATAAAGTTTTGATTTTTGGTTGATTTGCTCTAATGGCTATACTACTTGTAGAAAATATGGTTATACCGAGTCAAGCATTTCTTTTTATAGATAGAGGGTCAACAACATGGATGTTGTCTCTAGTTTCATCTATTATATGAGCATGAATAGGATACTGAATTTGTAACTTCATGAATACTGATCATTCAGAAAATGAAGAACTTGATTTTTAAAAACAATATAACAAAAAAAAAGATTTTCTTTACGAAAATCTTTTTTTTTATGAACCACCATTTGTTAATAATCCAAGTACCCATGTAATAATAGAACTAGCTAAGAATATTACTAATAAACCAAGCGCTGCTTGAATAATAATAGTTTTACCTTTTTTAACTTTTTCTTCATCACCAGCAGCTGTAAGAATATTAAACCCTCCATATAGTAGGAATAATACAGCAAGAAGTGCTAGAAATGTCATAAATGTATCAACATAACCTTGTACAGCAGTTTCTAAGTTTCTATCTTCACCACTTACATCAACTCTTGCATTACCAAAAGCTCCTGATGGATCAGTAGCAGCATGAACTGAGTTCATAGCTAATAGAGTAGTACCAGCAGCAGCGTAAAGACCTGCTTTAACTGTGTTTTTCATAGTGTTATTTGCTTAAAAAAATATAATAACAGATTAAGTATAGACAAAATATGAGAATAATGCAAATTTTTGTGTATAAATTGTTGCAAATATATAAAAACTCTTAAAATAAGGAAAAATATTATAATTTTCACAAAATGGATAGAACAGATTTTATTAAAGAATTAAGACAATACGGTATAGAAAATACTGTTCCAAATATAAGTGATGTGAATGCAAAATTTATCATTGATTTATTGAAAATTTCAAAATCAAAAAAAATGCTAGAAATATGAACTGCAAATGGTTTTTCAAGTATTAATTTTTGAGATTATTTGGAAAAAATTTGAGGACATATTACTACTATTGATTTTTCATCAAAATCACACGATGAAGCAAATGTTAATATTGCAGAAGTAAAATTAGATAAAACTATTACAACTATCCTCTGAAATGCATTAGATGAGATTCCTAAGTTCACTAATAATGAATATGATTTTGTATTTATAGATGGTATGATGAGAAGGAGTAAAGACTTCTTGGAACTATGCTGGCCAAAAATAAAAACAGGTTGAATTATTATAATAGATGATGTAATAAAATTTAGGCATAAAATGGTTGGTCTTTGGGAATATCTCGAAGAACAGAATATCTCTTATAATACTCTCCCTATTGATGAAGATGATGGAGTTATGATGATAATCAAAGAGTAGTTCAGCTACTCTTTTTTATTACTTGAATTTTTTGAAATTTGACTACAATAATCCAGTATTAATATTAATAAAAAACGTCCATGAAATTCATTGTAAAACCTTTCTCTGAAATAATGATAAAGTCAAAACCAGTAAGAAGAAGAACATTACAAATGCTTCAAAACAATATTCATTTAAGTATAAAAAAACTTTCTGATAATCTGAAAGTTAATTTATTCTATGATAAATTAGAAGTAAATTTAATAGATTCTAATTCAACAGAAGAAATATCTATTCCTGCTCTTAAAAAAATATTATCTCGTACTCCTGGTATTGAGAGTTTTATTGAAGTTGAAAGTCATGAAATTTGTGATTTAGATGCTATGGTAGAAAAAGCAGCCGATATTTATATTGATCAAATAAAAGATAAAACATTTTGTGTAAGAGTTAAAAGAAGTGGGAAACATGAGTTTACATCAACAGAAATTGAAAGATATATTTGAGCTGGTTTACTCATCAGACTTGATAAAATGGGTATCAATTGAAATGTACAAATGAAAAAACCTCAAGTAACAGTAGCACTTGAAGTAAAAGATGAAAATCTTTATGTAATTAAAACAACTTGAGTTTGAATGGGATGATATCCAATTTGAATGCAAGATAGAGTACTAAGTCTTATTTCCGGAGGATTTGATTCTGCTGTCTCTACTTACAATATGATGAAACGTGGATGTAGGGTAGATTTTCTTTTCTTTAATTTATGAGGTTCTGCTCATGAATTAGGTGTAAAACAAGTTGCATATTACTTAAACAATCAGTTTTCAGCTGGATATTCAGCAAACATAGTAACAGTACCATTTGAAAAAGTAGTAAAAGAACTAGTAACAAACATAGATCATAAATATAGAGCAATAATTCTAAAAAGATGTATGTTAAAAGTAGCTGATATACTAGCTCAACAACATGAATATTATGCTATTGTAAAAGGTGATAGTCTCGGTCAAGTTTCTAGTCAAACACTTAAAAATATGTTTGTTATAGATAAAGCCTCAGATACATTGGTTCTTAGACCACTTATATCTCACAATAAACAAGAAATAGTAGATATTACAAGACATATCTGAACTTATGATTTTGCTTGTAATATGCCAGAATACTGTGGTGTTATTTCAGATAAACCTGCAACGTGAGCTAAATTAGAAAAAGTTCTCAAAGAAGAAGCTCGTTTTAATGATGCGCTACTAGAAGATGCACTTGAAAACAAAAAAGTTGAAAAAACTTCAGATATACTTAATCAAGTTCAAACAGAATCAGAAGATATAGAATATAAAAACTTTCCTACTGATGATGATATCATCATAGATATCAGAGATCCTGATGCTATTAAAAAAACTCCTTTTAAAGTAGAGTGAAGAGAAGTTATTCAAATTCCATTTTATGATGTGAATAATGAATTCAAAAATCTTGACGGGTCAAAAAATTATATACTCTATTGTGATAAATGAGTAATGTCAAAACTTCACGGACTTTATTTAATCGAAAAATGATTCAATAATGTTGCTGTTTATAGACCATTAGAAGCTGATAAAGTTTGTGGGACAATCTAATAGATATTATTTTCACATGAATTCATAAAAAATAACACAGCAAAAAAACCGACAATTGTCGGTTTTTTTTGTTATGTGTTAATGTTACCAACTAACTAAAATTATTTAGTTTTAGTAGTAGTTTCAAGAACAAGTGCATTGATGGTAGTAGTTTTTGTTACTACCTGTTTTTTTGTTTTTAAACGGTACGATTTTACAAACTCATAATTCTCAGCACACTCTTTTTTAGAGTAGCCATTTGAACGCTTAGTGTCTGTACATTCAGCGTAAGCAAGTTTCATGACTTCTTTATCTGTCTTACCTTTTTCAATTTCAATTCTTACAATATCTTTTTTCATTGCAGCAATTTGAGTGAAAACTTCAGTATTTAGATTTTTTTGAGCTAGATATGTCTCTTTAAAAGCTTTGTTGCGTTCAATTAATGCATCCTTGTTTTTACCAAGAGTTTCATTAACTATTGCAATAGCTTTATCCAGTTCCATATCTTTCGCTTTAACCGCTGCCACCTTAGATTTCAAAGTTTTTATTGCTGGATCAACAACTTTTTCTATATGTTGTACAATAGCAATAACTTTGTCATCTACAGTTGCAATATCAGATATTGCAACTTCTGCTTTTTGATAAGCTTTATCAGCTAAAACAATAGCCTTATTTGCTTTATCTAAGGCTCCTGTTGCCACGGAAGCAGTCGCTATATTCAATGTTTTATTATTTTCTACAGCATCTCGTAAAGAACTTATTTTAGTCCAATTAAGACCAGTCCAACCAACTGAAACAAAAACTAATATTAAAGTTGTTATTACAATCGCAGTAAAATTTAGTTGCGGTTGTTGAGCAATTACTTCAACTACATTATCAACTTTAGTTTTAGCTTTAATTTTCTCGTTAGATTGAGTTTTAGGCTTAGCGTCAGAAATACGAGAATCTAATTCTGATATTTCTGCTTTTTGCTTACCTAATAAATCATTCATTTTTTGCGTTGCAAGAGGTTCTTCATGTTTTTCTTTACTCAACGCGTCAATTTGTGCTTGATGTGTTAATAATAAAGATTTTTGTTCTGCTAGTAATTCATTTAATAAATTTTTCATTTTAAAGCCCTTTTGTATTTGTACTAATTAGTTTAATTTCATTTTTGCAAAAATGGTGAAAATATATCACGAAATATTTATACTTTATTATTTACTAATGTCAAATTATATATATAAATAATATATAATCATTATAAAAAGACCTTATATAAGGTCTTTTTATTTTAAAATATCTAAATAATATTTAATATTATTATTGTTCATATTTATTATACATTCACATGTATTTTATTTTTCTTTTCTAAATTTAGCAATTAATTCATTAATAGAATTTTTTACATTAGCTTCTGTAAAATCTTCTTTAGAAATTTTCTTAGAATCTCAATTCCCTAAACCATCTGGATCAATCATAACTTTATAAGAACCATCTGGATATTTTCTCAATGCTACGTCTATATTATCTTTATTTTCATCAACAATCCCTAACTCAATAGTTTTGAAATTTTTATTTCAAACTTTATGTTCTGTTAATATATCAACTGATTTTGAAATATCTAATCACTCAACATCAGTTTTTAATAGTTCAGTTTTTTCTTTATAAGTTGTTAAATATTTCTTTTTTATATCATATATTTTATTTTTTACATTTTCTACAGTGTCTTCTTTTGATATATTAATATTTATTTTTTCATCTCAAATTTCAATATACATTTTACTATCTCAATTTTTCGATGTTCTTTTTTTGAGAATTACTTTTTGTGTTTCTCATAAATTAATCTCAGCAGTATCTACTACATCACTTGTATTTTTTTTATTTAATACATCATCAATTGCCTCCTTTAATACTTCATTGTCATATTCTGCTTTTAGATCACTAATATGATTCCTAATTCCTTCTTTTGCTTTCTCTTGTGATGACATATCTACATCTATAAAACAAACCTTAATTTCATAATCACCAATATCATCATTCCACGACGTATCTATTGATAATGTTTGCGTAGATTCATCGTATTCTATTTCAATAGTTTCTCAATTTGCTCATGTAAATGTTCAAACTTTTTTCCCATCTATAAATTCATCTGCCCATTCAATTAAGTCATTTGTTTGTTCTACAATATAATCAATTCAGTTAGATATAGTAGAGGTAACTGTATCAATAACAGTCTTATCTCACTGCTTGTTTTGTAATATTTTTAATAATGATAAATTTTGCTTAGCCGTACCAGCATAATCATTAATTCAATTATCTAAAGCTAATTGTTTTCTTGCGATTTTTGATGAATCTTTTCCTAAACTATTTAAATAATCTACTAAAGAAATATCTGTATTAATTTCTAATGCTGTTTTTGGTGCTGGTGCTGGTGCTGGTGCTGGTGCTGGTGCTGGTGCTGGTGTTGGTGTTGGTGTTGGTTTTACTATTTCTGTTGGTGTTACTGCTGCTACTGCTTTATCATAAAATTTAAATGCTTTTTCCATAGCAATAACTGCAGCTTCAAGTAAATGAATATTTCAAGAATTATAATGCGTTCACTCTAACACTTTTAAAGCTTTGTATGCCTGAGTAAGATTATTTATTATCTCACTTGGTATAGAATCAATCATTGTCAGGTTTTCTATTTTTACAACTAATAATTCAGTTCTTGTAGTTGAAAGTTTTGAAATTTTTTCTTGTAATTCTTCTTGATTTGGTTCTTCTTGATTTGGTTCTTCTTGATTTGGTTCTTCTTGATTAATATTTAATTGATTTATAATATCTTCTTTAGACATATTAAATTTACGTCAAAGTATCACTACAGCACTTCAACTTAATACATTATCATCCCATATACTGTTATCAGAATCATACTCAATTGAATTAGATCAAATCACTGTTTCTGCTTCAAATTTTCATTTCCCCTTTCTAAATTGTTCTCTAAGAAGAGTAAACATTGTCTCTTTTAATTGTTCTTTAGCATCATTTGATACTGCTGTTATATTATCTTCTAAATTCTGAGTTAATGACTCTAGATTATCAATAACATCCGTTAATTCTAACTCACTTAATCATCCTTGTTTGTAGTTATTCATTAGTTTTTGTGCCGATTTTCTTCCTGCTTCTTTATTTTGTTCAATAGTTAGAGTTGATTCTGATGAACCTGGATTACCTTCACCTGGTACATCATTAAAAGAATTAATTAAAAAACAAGTAAACAAATTTTTATAATATTTAAACATAATAACATTTTTAAAATATAGAGAAGAAAAGATTCTCACCTTTTCTGTAATATATTTATCTTATCATATAATAAATACACTCGTCAAAATAGTTCCCTTGACAAAAGATATAAATAATATAAAAGCCCGATTCAAAATGAATCCGGCTTTTATTTATTCCTTTGTTTCAGTGTTTTCATATTTTTTGAGCAACTTTTTCATAACATCTTTTAATTTTTCTCAATTGGTCATATTAATAGACGTTTCACTATATAATAGTTTTTGTAGAAGATTTAATTCTTCTGGTGTTTTAAGTGTCATTATATAATTATCATTATTTTTTTCTAAAACAATATTTCACTTTAACCAATTACTTGATCTATATTCTCAAATTTTATATTCTTTCCAATCATCAGAAATGCTTTCAAATATATCCATATATGTCTCTTCTAACTTTCCGTCATATTTATTATTTATATTTTCTGGAATATTATATGTAATGTTTAATTGTTTAATATTAACTTCTGGTGTTTCTGGTACTTCTGGTGATATTGCTACTTCTTTAATTTCTTTAACTTTTTCATTATTGTTTTTATCTATATTTTTTGGTAAATAAAGAATTTGTCATATTGATAAAATTGAACTAGGATCCATGCTTATTTCTTTTTCTCAAACTTCTAATTTTGAATTATGGTAAAAAATAATATCTTTTAATTTATTAAGAATATCTGCAGGTTTTGATAATTTATATTTATTTCAGACTATCTTCCATAAATTATCTCATCAAACAACTTTATACTCATCATAATTACGTTTATTTTCTTTTAATTTTTCTAATTGTTCTTCTCAGTTAAAATTTGCTGGTGCAGGTAATTCTTCTTTATTTTCTTGTATTTCCTTTAATAGTACTATTTTTTCTCTTTGAGAGTCTTTACATATTACCTCTGATTCTGAGTGATATAATGTATTGAGATGATCTGAAACATCTTTATCATCACTAAAATAATCATTGTTAAAATTTTTGAATGATAGTTCATCATGATTACTCATATTTTTTTTAGATTTATTTTCAATACTTGAACATTCTTCCAGATCTGATAATTTAAACTCGAATCACATAATTATAATTTTATATAATAATTACTATAACTCTATCACATTAAAAATATTTACACAAAAAAAGAAGTATTAGATATACTTCTTCATTGATTGTTTTGCCTGTTTATCCATAGCTCTTTCTTTAAGAACTTGTTTCTTTTGATGGGCCTTTTTACCTTTAGCAAGTGCCATACGGAGCTTAATTAAACTTCATTTAAAATAAAGTTCAAGAGGAATAATAGTATATCATCCTTCTTTTATTTTACCAATAAGGTAATCAATAGTTTTTCTATGTAAAAATAACTTTCTGACTCTATCTGTTTCTACTGAACCTTTATATGATAAAGATTTCCATGCTGTTATATGCATTCATTTTACGTAAATTTCGTTACTCATAATCACAACATATGAACCTTTTAGGTTTGCATGTTTAGCTCTAGCACTTTTTGTTTCATATCATTTTAATTCAATTCAAGCTTCCCAGCTATCTAGAATCTCATAATCAAAATATGCTTTTTTATTTTTTGCTATGAGGGGATCATTTTTTTTCATAATAATTTTTTATATATTTAATGAAACTATTCAAATATTTCATTTTGATATTTTAGTACCTCAGATCTAGATTGTCCTTTGAAATACCAATCCCATTTCATATAATCTTCATAATCATATTGACCAACCTTTTGTTTAGTATATGGATTTTTATGAATTGTAAAATGTAGGTGATAATCAGTATAGTTTTTACCTGGAACACCACTTCTTCAGATAGTACCAAGAAGTTCTCATTCCCTCACTATCATTCATTCCTTTATATGACTATATACATCATTTAAATGACTATAAAATACGACATCTCATTTAGCTGTTTTGATCCAAACTTGATTTCATCTTAGAATATCTAAATTTTTAATTTTTTGATCTTCGGTTAAAGTATCAGAATAATTAATTTTTAACATATCAGCATCAGTAAAATCTGAAATCACTCTAATAACTACTGCGTCACCTAAAGCTCTTACTGGTTCACCTAATTTAGAACCAACATCCCATCCATGATGGATACCATCTGTATAACTTTCTCTATATGGTCTACCTGCATTTGGTATTCTTGAGTGTTTTGTTGAAATACTATACCCTTCAACTGGAACTAAATATTTTTTAGCTCTATTTTTTTCAATGTTTTGTAAAAAAGTTTGAACGAATTGTAATTCTTTTATTATTCTATTTTGTTTATCTTTTATTAATGCATCTCAATTATTTTTTCTCTTTTGTAATTGAAATAATTTACTCGTTAATGATGTTTGAATTTTTATTATATCCTCCGAAGAATAATCAATAAATTTATTCCATAAATCTGATTGACTTAATACTTTTAATTTTCCAGAATATATTTTTTTTCATTCATTATTTAATAATGAAATATCATCATCAGAACAATGTGAAAAATATTTTAATTCTAATAAATATAAATCTCATTTTTTTGAGATAAATTTTGTATGTGTATCACAAGTAGATGTGACCATTATTTCTGTTAAATCTGTACCAGAACGGAATAATAACTTTGTTTTATTTAGATATATATCATCACTATATATATTTTTACCACTCAAGTGTTCCAAACGAACTGGTCCACTGTAAGTTCCTGCTTTACCAAATACTAATGAGTATCCAAATAAAATACTCAAAAAGAATACTGTGATTATTGCTGATATGAGAGGTTTTTTATGCATGTTTATTTTTTAGGAGAAAAATCCGATAAACTATAGTCAAAAATGCCAAAAATTCAAATCTAAAAATACCGTTACTGTCAAAAAAATGTGCAAAACAAAAACCGGTAAAATACCGGTTCTATCATTTCACATATCTAGCCACCAATTATATTAGGTGCTACAAAGTTCTCTCCTATTTTTTCTGTTTTTAGATCTATGAATGAATCTAGTTTATAGTCTTTTAATCCAGATTCAAACGTAACATAATCTGCCAAATCTATATATGACTCAGCCTTTACTTCGTTATTTGTAGCTAAAAAGTTACTAAGTACAGATTTACCATTTTCAGTTAAAGTATGTATTTTAAACATTGATTCACCGAGATATGAAGCCTCTAATATTATTTTTAGTTCCCCTTTTAGTAATAATATAGTCGATTTTTCAAGTGAAATATTTAATTTTGGTAAATTTAAACTATTGCGTAAATCAAAACGATTTTGTTGACCAACTTTAAACCAGTCAATTTTTTTAGTCATTGTTGTCATAATTGTTCCTTAATTTTTATTTTAATATTGATTTTTGTTTTAGATTCCAATATATAAAACAACGATTCTCATCGGCTTATATATTAGATAATAAAACAAAATTTGGATAAAAAAACTCTTAGGTTGAAGCCTAAGAGTTTTTTGTTTAATTTAACATTTACACAAAAATCCCTTTAGGCTATTCCTAAAAGTAAAATGACGAATCTAATAATTTGTGTGTTCAAAGTTTTCATAAACTGTAATGAAAATTAAATATATCTAAGTTATTTATAATTTTTATTACAAATATGTCAAAAGTTTTGCGAACAATAAACTATTGACTTTTAATAAAAAAGTGTTAAATTGTTTTCACGATACATAACTGAAAAGGGTATTCATGACTATATTTACTTCTTTGAGAGATCTACTAGCTAGAAATATTAGCAAAGAGCAATCAATAGTCGATGCAGCAAAGGAAGCTGAACCTATTATTAGAGAATGTAACTATTATGCAGATTTAGTTGGTGTAGCTCAAATTAAACAACGAGACTTCAGTAATAGATACAATAACTTATCGAACTTTATTGAAGAAATTCAAAAGAAAGGTATTACAGAAGAAGAAGAATACCTAGAAAAGGAAAAAGAACTTTTTGCCTTAATTAAAAACATAGATAGTTCTTTTAAAACAAAAACTGATTTGAGTAAAGCTAGAGAATTTTTAGAAAAAAATATAAAAAAATCTAAGAAAAAAAGAGCTTAAAAAATCTAACAACTAAAAAACCGGTCTTCACCGGTTTTTTCATGTATTAAATTTTAGTACCACTTATCTTGTTCCCAATCTGTTAAACTCGCAACATCATCAATTGATAGCTTTGTTGATATTTCTTGTCATTTAAGAAGAATAAATACTTCGGTTGATCCTCATTCTTCATCTAATAAAAATGATTTCAAGTCATGAAGATCTTCTTTTTTTGCTGATAGAGGTATTTCAACAATATATTTTTTTTCATCTTTTATTGATTCAGCTTTTTGTTGAACCTGATCTTGAATTTTTGTTTCAAGATTTTTATCAAATTCTTTATTTTCATTTTTTTCATTATTTGAAGATATATTCTTTTCTTCTGCCTCAGTTACTTTTTCATTTGCCTCAAAACTCATAAGACGTTTTCTTGCATCCATGAGACCAAGATCTTTTGCTTGTTCTCTCACTTGAGAAATACTCGCAATTTTAATATCTCTTGCTTGAACTGTTTTTCTTCCATATTCAAAATTAACTTGAAGTGGTCCATTTACAATCACAATTTTATCAACTTCTAACTTATCTTGAAATTTTTCTACATCTTTTGGAAAAATTACAACTTCGAATTCATAATCAAATCATTCACATTTCAAAAACATCATTGGTTTTCCAGTTTTTGTAACAATTTTTCTCACGTCGTTTACTACTCATACAGCTTGGATTTGATCTTCTTTTGGCCTTTCAGGTTTAGGTTTTTTATTTTTTATATCTGCTTCTATTTTTTTCATTTTTTCTTCTTCTGATAAATACTTATCAGGATTGTCTTTCTTATCTATTTCTAATAAATCTTGCATAGAAAGTTTCAGTTTTTTTATATTATTTGAACGTCTCATACAATAACGTCCTAATCCATCCAGAGCATGTCCTGATACTGAGAATCAAATCATTTCTTTTTCTCCAGCTAACATTTCCTCAAAAGAGAATGGTTCAGATTCTACTAATTCAAGAGTATCTTCAAACTCATCAGAATCATCAAATAACCCTATTTGTGAAGTTTCTTTTTTCTTTTCATCTTTTCTACAAAATTTAATCATATCCAAAATACTATGATACATTTGAGATCTTTCTCACAATATATCCATAGCACCAGATTTAATTAATGCTTCGAGTGATTTTTTATTAATAACTTCTTTTCCACAAAGTTCAATAAACTCTTCTAGTGTTTCAAAATGTCTTCCGAGTTCATCACGGACTTCAATAATTTTATTAATTGGTCCTTCTCAGATACCTTTAATTGCTTTTAATCAAAAACGGACATTTTCATCATCTATATACGTGAAATGTTTCATTGATTCTTGTACACTCGGTGGGAGTACATCTAATCATTTTGATTGACATTCTCATACTTCCATAACAATCCTTTCCATATTTTCTTCATCTGAAACCATGATTGAAGTCAAGAATTCAGTTTGATAATATGCTTTTAGATAAGCTGTTTGATATGCAATAAATGCATAACATGCAGCATGTGATTTATTAAATGAGTAATTCGCAGCCGGTTGAATCATTTCTTCATAAATATAACGACTTACTTCTGGTTTATATTGTTTATAAGACTCTGATCTGATAATAAATTCTTTTTTTAGAGCCTCTACAACATCTATTTTTTTCTTTCAAACTCAACGTCTTAAAATATCAGCTTCACCAAGTGAGAACCCTGCCATGTATTGCACAATAAACATCAACTGCTCTTGATATACTGCAATCCCATATGAAACATCTAATATTTGCTTTAGATCATCTTCAAGTTTAATTCTTTGTTCTTCGATAATTTCTTCAGAATATCATGCATCAATCATAATATCATGGAGATCGTTTGTCATATATTTAATTTCCTCCCTTCCATATTTTCTCTCAATAAATGTAGGAATATATGCCAGAGGCCCTGGACGATACAATGATACCATGGCAATTAAATCTTCAAACGTATTTGGAGATAGATCTTTTAAATATTTTCTCATTCCATCAGATTCAAACTGAAAAACTCAAGTTGTATCTCAAGCCGCAAATATATCAAATACTTTTTGGTCATCCATATCAATTTTGAGAATATCGAATTCATCTCATTTACTATGTTTGATTATTTTTTGTGCACGTTTAATAATCGTTAGATTTCTTAATCAAAGGAAATCCATTTTTAATAAACCTAAATCTTCTAACGGATAGGCACTGTATTGTGTAATAATAGACTCAGCATCTTTCGGAGGATGTTGCAGTGCTGTAAAGTTTGTCATTGGCTCAGGAGCAATAATAACTGCACAGGCATGGACTCAAAGCTGACGAACATTCCCTTCAATTTTTAATGCATTATCTATAATATCTTTGTATCTTGCATTTGTATCATAAGCTTCTCTAAATTCAAAAGAATCTTCAAGTGCTCATAGTAGTTTTGTTCCAGGTTTTTCAGGTATAAGTTTTACTAGATCATTCATCTCAGCAAATGGAATTCACATAACTCTCCCTACATCTTTTACTGCGGCACGTGCAGCAAACGTACCAAAAGTACATACTCTTACTACTTTGTCAGCACCATATTTATCTCTACAGTATTCTACTACTTTATGTAATTCTGTATCTGCAAAATCGGTATCAATATCCGGCATAGATACTCTGGCAGGATTTAAGAAACGTTCAAACAGAAGATCATATTCCATAGGATCAATATCAGTAATTCCTGATAAAAATGCCATGATAGATCCTGCAGCTGATCATCTTCATGGTCCTACTGGTATATCTTGTTCACGAGCCCAGTTTATATAATCGGCTACAATCAAAAAGTATCCATCAAATCACATTTCATGAATTACTACGAGTTCATATTCTAATCTTTCAATGTAATCTTGTTGTTTTTGTTCAAGTTTATCAAGAAATAATTTTTTCTTATCTGAATAGTACGTCAAAGATAGTGCTTTGAGTTCTTCTGGAGATGTTTCTGTTAATTTCTTATCTAAACTTGGTTTATCTAATTTTTTGATCAATTCAAATATATCATCTTCTGAAAGACCGTAATCATATCTCCAATTTAGACCTTTAAATGAAAGATAACGAAGGTACCACTCTGAAGAATCTAGTTTTTTGAGGACCGATCCTCTTTTAGTATTTTCTAAATCACTAAAACTTCCTAGTGTATATTCTTCATTTTCATCCTCAGTCTGTAGTGCTTTTTCATATATAATTTGATCTTTTTCTGGAAGTTCAAAAGTTGGTATCAAAATTCCTCAAGTTTCAATTTCCATAGAAACCATTTTAGAAATTTTCACGGTATTTTCCAATGCTTCTGGTAGGAAACCAAACAACATTTGCATTTCTTCTTCTGTTAAGAAAGAGTAATTTCCATTTACAATAGTTTTTCTATCTGGGTTTTCCAATTCGTGACCAGTCCCAAGTGCTTGAATTACATCTTGAGTTTTTTTATCCTCTTTATTAATATAGAAACAGTTATTTGTTGCTACTACTGGAATGTTATAGTTTTTATTTATTTCGATGAGTTTATCAGTAACGAGTTGTTGTTTTGGAATATCATCATGGTAGAGTAATTCTAAATAATAATTTTCTTCACCAAAAATATCTTGATATTCTTTGATTCTATCAAGTATAATTTCATCAGATTTCCCACATAAAATATAGTATGGTATTTCTCCATTAATTGGTCAAGAAAGACATACTAAGTTTTCTGCATGTACTCTTAGCATATCAATAGTAACTTGTGCCACCCTTGTTTCAGACTCTAATCCTGCTTTAGTTGTAAGAGCAATGATATTTTTATATCCGTCTAAATTTTTAGCAAGCAGTATTAGTTTATGACTAATTAATGGATCTAAACCTGATTCAACTAAGATTTCAGTCCCCATAATCGGAATAATATCATTTGCGACACATTCTTTATAAAATTCATGGCACCCATGAACATTACTCGAATCAGTTAACGCAACAGCTGGCATACCTAATTCTTTTGCCTTTTTAACGTAGTCTTTTGGTTTTGGAAGCCCCTCTAAAATACTATAATGTGAATGATTATGCAGATGTACGAAACTCATAAATATTACCCTCTTTACTAATTAAATTCTTTTGTTTTATTCTATATCTTTTTTCCAAAAATGCGAATTTTTGGACAAAAAACTTTTAATGTGATATTTTAATACTAGAAAGAAAAAAAGAGGTTTATATATAATTATAATATTATGGCTGGAATAGAGAATGCACCAGATATAGAAATCATTGATAATGAAAAAGTTATCAGTGAAAAAATTACTAACTGTGAATCTAATTGCAAATCTAATCTTGCAAAAAAAGAATGACTTCAGCTACTTAATACCTATGATGCACAGCTAGAAAATCATGATATAGATTTAGCTTTTAATAAAAGTGATAATACTTTTCGTATTATCTGTGATACTGTTGTTTTAGTAACTCCTTTAGATATTAACTCTTTAGAAAGAGTATTATCTAATATAGTCAGATATATAGAATTATGAGAAGAAAAAAGTTTTACAAATCTTTGAGGATTATATAAATGATATGATTTAATATGAAATAAACAGGAAAGAATTTTAGTAAAAAGTTGAATTTGATGAACTACAGTTAGAGATCAAATATCATTAAATAAAAATTCAAAATCTCAAAATGAAGATATAAAAAGACGCGATAATAATATTTCTGAAGATATGTATGTCTTTCTTCAAAATATTTTAAATCCAGATTGAAATTGGAAAGTTGATGGTGTATGTGAATGAGAATGAGTAACAAAAGAATGTATAGATACATTAGGTAGCTGAACAGATGATGTAATTGTAAATAAGATTAAAAACATTAGAGAAGCAACCAGTGAAGATATTAAAAAATTTAATTAAGAATTAAAATAACTATTTTTTAGTTATTTTTTTTGACTTCTCATATTTTAGTAATATAAATGTATTCTAAAGAATAACATAATAGAGATTTTTTATTGAAACAAGTTGTTATGTTTGTTTTTCCTTTAATCCTCACTAGTTGTAGTATTATCTCAAATGATACTACCTATACTCAGGTATACTATGAGTGTTTAAATGAAGGACATATTTACACTTTTAAAGTGTCAAAACCTGGTAAATTAACTGATAAAAAACTTCAAGAAAAAATTAAAGAAGGAGCTTTTTCTATCGGTGTTAAGCCAAAACAGTGCAAAATAAAATAGCACAAAAAAAACCGCAGTCGCGGTTTTTTTATTTTTCTTCAGTTTTTGCTTCTTCTTGTTTCTTTTCAGATTTCATAATTGGAAATAACACTACATCTCTCAAGTTTTCTTGTTCTGTTAGAAGAGATACTATTCTATCAATTCACATTCCCCAACCTGATTGACATGGCATACCGTATTCCATTGCTAGAACAAAGTCATCATCTCCTGCAGTGGCTTCATCATCTCATCTTTCTAAAGCTTCTGATTGTGAATCAAAATTTTCTTGTTGGATTTTTGGATCGACTAATTCAGAATATGCTTTTAATACTTCCCATCAATTTAATACTAATTGAAATTGTTCAACTATGTTTTCATTTGCATCAGATTGCCTTGCAAGTGGTTGCATAGTTTTTGGATAATTATATATGAAAGCTGGACCAGTAATACTAGGTCTTAAAACTTTTTTATATAAGTAATCAATCATTGTTGCTGTAGCTTGAATATCTATTCCATCCCAAATATATCCAGCAGCTTTAATTATTTCTCTTAATTCTTGCTCATTTTCAGCTCAATATTTTGAAACATCTATTCATGATTTTTCTTTTACTCCTGCTATATAGTCAATTCTTTCAAATGGAGTAGTAAACTTTACTACTTTTTCTGTTCAATTTTTGTCTTTTATTTTAATGTTTCTATCAAGATTCATTTTAGTAAAGATAAAATCAAACATATCTTCAGTAAATTTCATATTATCTTCGAAGTTCCACCATGCAGCATAATGTTCTACTGCTGTAAATTCTTGCATATGTGATGGATCAGATCCTTCATTTCTATAGTTTTTTCAAATTTCAAATACTCTTTCAAATCTACCAACAGTAGCTTTTTTTAATGCTGTTTCTGGAGCAATTCTTAAGAAGAATTCTTCATCAAAATCATTATGTTTAGTAGTAAATGGTGCTGCTGCAGTTCATGAAGCAGAATTACCTAAAACAGGTGTTTCAATTTCTATAAAATTGTATTCTTCATAAAAATCTCTAATTGTTTTTACTAATTTAGATCTAAACAAGAATCTGTCATAAGTTTCTTGGTTTGTAATTAAGTCTAAATATCTTTGTCTATATATTGTTTCTTTATCTGTAACACCGTGAAATTTTTCTGGAAGTGGTCTTACTGCTTTAGATAATACTTGGAATTGATTTACAAAAAGTGTTAATTCTCCATGTTTTGTTAAAAATAAATCACCTGTAATACCTATATAATCTCAAACTTGGCAGAATTTTTCAGCAATTTTGAATGCAGATTTTTCTTCTCATCCAATAACTACAGATTGAACTAATTCTCTCCCAGTATTAAAGGTAACTTTATCTCTCATGAAACAAACTTGAATATCTGCCGTATTATCTCTAATCTTTCCGAACATAAGTTTTCCCATACCTCTACTAGATATAATTCTCCCTGCTGTTTTGAATTCTCCAAGTGATCCATTTTCCATTAAATCAGTTACATCTTTTGTTTGTGATTCAAATGTTCTAATCTCACTAACATCTTGTTTTCCATGAAAATTATTTGCATAACAAATAATCCCCGCATCTTTCATTGCTTGAATTTTTGCTTGTCTATCAACTGCTTCTTTAGAATATTCCACTTTTCGCTCTATTAATAAATATTTTATGGTGAGATTATAAGTTTTTTTTGTATTTTTTCAAGCTAATGGCTATTGAAAATATAAAAGTATCGTAATATTCTATTTTGATATTTTTTATTTTTAATTCCAATTTGGTATAACACAATTAGAACACCCAAAACTACTATAAGCAGTTACATTTGATACATCCCATAAGCTTAAGTCGCTTACAAATGAATTTGAAGGTCCAAACATATAACGCATATCAATGACATTTGATACATCCCAAGAACTCAAATCACTATTAAAGCTATTAGCATTTCTAAATATGGCTGACATATCAGTTACATTTGAAACATCCCAAGAGCTTAAATCACTCGTAAATAATCAATTTTCTACAAATAAACCGTGCATATTAGTAACATTTGATACATTCCATCAACTTAGATCACTTGTGAAATTATCTACTGAATTAAATAAATTATTCATATCAGTTACACTCGATACATTCCATCAACTTAGATCACTTGTGAAATTATCTGCACCACTAAATAATCTATTCATAGAAGTAACATTATTTACATTCCAATTACTTAAGTTTTGATTAAATTCTTTCGCTGAATCGAATGTTTCAGTCATATTTGTAACATTTGAAACATCCCAATTACTTATATCTTGATTAAATATAGTAGCTCACCTAAACATTCTTCATATATTAGTTACGTTACTTGTATCCCAAGTACTTATATTTCAATTAAATTTGTTATTTTGATAAAACACTCAATATAAACTTGTTAAATTACCTGTATTCCAATTATTTAAATCACTATTAAAATTATGTGCTTGTGCAAAAATATTGGCTAAATTTGATCCAGTTATATTTCATATATCCCAATCATTTAAGTCACTAGTAAAGTTATGTGCACTATTAAATAAACTTAACATATTTATTACTTGTGAAACATTCCAAGAACTTAAGTCACTAGTAAAATCATAAGCACGGTAAAACATCATTTTCATATTTGTTACACTTGATACATCCCAATCTCTTAATTGACTATTAAACTTATTAGCATTAGCAAACATAGAATCCATATTAATAACATTTGTTACGTCCCAACTGCTTATATCTTGATTGAAGTTTGCTGCTCAATTAAACATATAACTCATTGAGGTAACATTACTAGTGTCCCAACTACTAATATCTCAATTAAAATTAGATGCCCCATGAAAAACAGAAGTCATATTAGTTATATTACTTGTATCCCAATGATTCAAATTAGCTGAAAATTTTGGAGCATTATAAAACATATCTGCAATCGTTGTAATATTTGAAAGATTTGGTGCGTCAATTGCTGAAAATGTTAGTAAATTATCACAATGTTTAAAGTTCATTCTTTTATTTGCTAACAAGAGAGATCCCCATTGTCTAATATCAACCATTTTATCTCCATCATCTAAATTATCAATATTTCATCAAGTATTAAAACCAAATCAGTCTATTGTTCAATCTATAATTACTTCGTATATACCATCTGAAGGATAAACATGCGTTACTTCAGATTGATTATAGGAAGTAATATTATCAGTTGTCCCATCTCACCAATTTATATTAAAATTATATATCCCATCCGATTGTAGAGGTAATTTTAATTTACCAAATCACGTTAATCCAGTATCAATTCATACATTCCAAGTAGAAACAAAATATTCTGGATTATGTATTTTTTGTGTATTGTAATGAGAGTAATCTATTGGGATATTCGTTTTAAGTGTATTATTAATAAGGGTGTTAGCAAAAATGACTAAATCATCAGTAATAATAGTAGTGGCTTTAGCTAATAGTGGTTTTATATCATTATTATTTGCTATAATACTTCATGAATAGGTTTTTTGAATATTTTTTATAATATTTACTCTTAATGTATCATTATCTGAATTAGATATATCAGATATATTTCCTTCGAACAATAATATAGAATCTGTATCTCAAAAATTAAATCCGTCTGTTGGATTTGTATTATAAACTGATCATGAATAACTTGCTGGAAGGTTTTTATAACCTTTGTAAACGAGTCTTTCGTTAGCGAGTATTGTTTCTAATTCTACACTGGTAATATCTGAAGCGAGAATACTTGGTACTCATAATAAAAAAGTTGTTGCTTCTTTTCTAACTTTTAAGAATTTACCATTATAATTTCATTTTACATGTACTTGAACTTCTTGAGTTCAAGCAAATGTTAATTGTGATAATTTAGAAGAAGTAGGATTTTCTAATACTGCGGCAAGTTGATATTCTTGTCTTGAAGATGTCACAGAGTATGGATATTCTAATCCTGTAACTGGATCAACAGGTATATTACTCATACTTGATCAGTCTGAGTATGATGAAATACCAAATACTCATTGTGTCCAAGCCGTAGATCATGAATACGTTATATTTGTTTGAGCATCTGGATTTGGATATTTTCAATGTTTTACATTATACAGCTCTAGTACTTTGGTGATACTATTAAGATCTGCTAATCTTGTCGAATCTCTTGCACTTAATGCATATCATTGAAATGATATAAATGCTACTGTTGCGAGGACTGCTAGAATAGTAATAACTACTATGAGTTCTACGAGTGTAAAGGCTTTTTTATTCATATTTTTTTTTGTTAAATATTAATACT
>Ga0233426_10000908_pt1 | contig 29241 bp, 28 predicted proteins | sample SI_118_April2016_6_FD_179875 | JGI IMG/M metagenome (GOLD analysis project Ga0233426, IMG submission 179875) | Seawater microbial communities from Saanich Inlet, British Columbia, Canada - SI_118_April2016_10_MG | ecosystem: Environmental > Aquatic > Marine > Inlet | place: Canada: British... | reverse complement strand
GATATAAAAGTAAAAGATTCACAAAAATAAATTTATAGAGATGCTAAAATTTATTAAATATCATATGACAGAAATTGATGGGATAGCAATCTACCCAATCATTTCACTAGTAATATTCTTTTTGTTCTTTACAGCACTTTTTTGGTGGGTCCTAAGCTCTAAAAAAGAATACATCGACAAAGTAAGTCAGATTCCTTTAAAAAAGGACATTTTAGATAATACAAAAAACAACCTATATGAAAACTAAACTCCCCATGCCTTCTGTAAGAATATTCTCTATATTCTTGGTCGTTTTTGCCATAACTGAATTCATGACTCCTGGTGATGAATTAGGTTTTTCACACCCAACTACTGCTGCCTTTTACCTACTCGTAATTTTAGCCCTTGTGGTGATTGAGAAAATAAAACAAGCTTCTGAGAACTTATATACAGATCATATTTCTGGAAAAGAAAAAGAAGCCTACCTAGCTAAAAAAGAAGCTAGTAAAATCAAAGACTGGAAAGGATTGATTCAAGCTTTGTCTAAAACAAAACCCATTAGTGAAGAGGAGGATATCATCTTAGAACACGATTACGATGGAATTAAAGAATTAGACAATGATTTACCACCATGGTGGTTGTATATGTTTTATGCGACGATCTTATTTGCAGCAGTATACCTTGGCTACTATGAACTGCTGGGTGGACAGTCTAATGAAGAAGAATATATAGAGCAAGTGGCGATTGCAAAAGCAGAAGTAGAAGCGTATAAGAAAACTGTAAAGACAATTGACTTAAGCAATATGGAAGCTAGTGCAGATGCTGGTGCTTTGAATAAAGGGAAAAAACTCTTCAAACAAAATTGCGCCGCCTGCCATATGGTAGATGGTCGCGGTTCTATCGGTCCAAATCTTACGGATGAGTATTGGATTTTAGGAGGTGGAATTAAAAATGTTTACAACACGATCTCTGAAGGTGGACGTGATGGTAAAGGAATGATTGCTTGGAAAAATAGCTTTAGCCCTGAAAAAATTCAGCAACTCGCAAATTATGTACTAAGTTTACAAGGCACAAACCCTGACAACGCCAAAGCACCAGAAGGCGAAAAATGGACAGAGGAATAAATTAATTGAATCGTTGGTGCCTTTAAAACACCAACGATTTTTTTTAGAACCAAATCCTATATTGATATGGATGAAAAACAAGAAGCTTTTAGAGATACCTTGGGTACTATGACAGAGGAAGGCGGACGTAAATGGGTATACCCTAAAAAACCGTCTGGATTTTACTATAAAAATAGAACCTATGTAAGTTGGTTTCTTCTAATTGTTTTATTGATTTCTCCTTTCATAAAAATTAACGGAAATCAGTTTCTTCTGTTCAACGTTTTAGAACGCAGGTTTAATATTTTTAGTATTCCTTTTTGGCCACAAGATTTTCACCTGATGGTGATTAGTATGATTATCGGAATTGTTTTTATTATTTTATTTACCGTGGTCTATGGTCGCATCTTTTGCGGATGGATATGTCCACAAACCATTTTTATGGAAATGGTATTTCGTAAAATTGAATATGCGATAGATGGTGACCGAGGCGCTCAAATTAGATTAGACAAACAAAAATGGGATCCTACAAAAATCCGTAAACGTCTATTAAAGTGGTTTATCTTTTTTGTAATTTCTTTTATTATCTCTAATGTTTTCTTAGCGTACTTTATCGGAAGTGATGAACTCATTTCTATCATAACTGATCCTCCAAGAGAACACATAAAGGGGCTGGCTCTTTTATTAATCTTTACCGGTGTTTTCTATTTTATATTTGTTTGGTTTAGAGAGCAAGTGTGCATCATTGCTTGTCCGTATGGAAGATTACAAGGAGTTTTATTAGATAATAAATCTATTAATGTTGCCTACGATTACAAACGAGGAGAAAAAGAACAAGGAAGAGCTTTATTTAAAAAAAATGAAGACAGACAAGCTGCCGGAAAAGGAGATTGTATTGACTGCGAACAATGTGTACATGTTTGTCCTACCGGTATTGACATTAGAAATGGAACACAATTGGAATGTGTTAACTGTACTGCTTGCATAGATGCTTGCGACCATATAATGGAAAAAGTTGGACTTCCTAAAGGATTGATCCGTTACGAATCTGAGGAAAACATTGAAAACAAAAAGCCTTTTGAATTCAATCTTAGAATGAAAGGTTATACCGTTGTACTCTCTATTCTGATTGCTGTTTTAATGACCATGCTCTTTATGAGAAATGATGTTGAAGCAACTATATTAAGATTACCGGGTGAACTTTACAAAACAAAGGAGAATAACTTCATTAGTAATGTATATACCTACAAACTCATCAACAAAACCTCTCATAAAATTGAAGACATTCATTTTGAATTGATTTCACATGAAGGAACCATAAAATTAATTGGGCCCGAAGATTTTGATATCGAAAAGCAAGAATTCTATAGTGGCTCTCTTTTTATTGAGATTGCAAGAAAAGATTTTAGCGATTCAAAAGAAAATTTAAAAATTGGTGTATTTGCCAACGGGAAACTGATAGAAACAACTACTACCAATTTTATGGGACCAAGAAGTTTTAGATAAACTAAAAAGAATCAAGAATGAAAAAATTAAACTGGGGAACGGGGATTGTTATTGCCTTTGTATTATTTATTGCATTTATACTGTATTTTGTCATAAAAACATCTACAGATACTATGTATGAATATGATTTGGTGGCGAAAGACTATTACAAAGACGAATTGGAATATCAGCAAAGAATTGATAAGTTGAACAATGCAAAAAAATTAACTCAAAATATTTCTATTTCAAAAACCAACGAGGGAATTACTATTTATTTCCCAAAAAACATTGCTCTAGAAAAAATTAAAGGAACTGTATATTTATATCGCCCATCAAACGAAAACCTTGATGTTAGGTTGCCTATTGCTATCACCAATCAAACCCAATTAATTTCAAAAGATATTCTAATTGGTGGAAGATGGAATGTACAAATAGAATGGAATGTTGCCGAGGAATCCTATTTGTTCCAACACAGTTTAAATATGTAAGCCATGTTTTATTCTGCTATCATATTGGGCCTTCTTGGAAGTTTTCACTGCATAGGAATGTGCGGTCCTATTGCCATGGTGTTACCTGTCCATAACGAAAAACCACTTCCAAGACTACTGAAAATTTTTCTATATCATTTTGGCCGTATTTTAGCTTATGGGACCATAGGGTTCGCTTTTGGGTTTCTAGGAAAAGGTCTTTTTCTTTCCGGGTTTCAACAAAGGTTGTCTATTATTATTGGAATCATTATGATACTATATATTTTGATTCCGGCTTCAGTACTTTCTAAATTTCAGGCAACATCCCTCCTCTATTCTTTTATAGGGAAAATAAAATTAGGCCTAGGAAAAAGATTAAAAAATAAAAGTTACGCTTCCTTATTTATCATAGGATTTTTAAACGGATATCTTCCTTGTGGAATGGTCTATATGGCCCTTGTAGGAGCGATTGCAATGGCTAGTCCACAAGAAGGTTTTTTCTACATGATGCTTTATGGATTGGGGTCTATTCCTTTAATGACGGTGGTTATTTACTCCAAAACTATTTTTTCTATCACATTCAGGAATAAAATTCCAAAGGCAATTCCTTCGATTGTTGTTCTCATAGGAATTTTATTTATTCTTAGAGGGTTGGGCATAGGCATTCCTTACATCTCGCCTACCGATGCTCAATTACAAGTAAATTCAAATGCTGCCACTTGTACTCCCAAAAGTGTAAATTAACATCTGTCAACTATATAACAACAAGAGCCATGTAAATGGGTAATGAAAAAAACAAAAGATTATAAACACGACTATTTCTCCAATAAAAAAACTATTGGGAACTACATTAAGAAGAAAGAAACCAATATAAAAGGCTATTTTTCATAGCTTGAAAGTAATTTGTAATTCTTACATTTGTGACAAATTATTTTTCATGAAATTTTGGTCTAAAACCTCACGATTTGTTCTAAAGCAACAAATTGGAATTCTTATAACAATAGCAATAATTACTGCGCTTTTAGCCAGCCAAATGAAGTATATGAGATTATCATATACGGAAGCCAACTTATTGCCAAAAGACCACATAGAGAATGTTAAGTATGATCAATTCCTAGAAGTTTTTGGAGAAGAAGGAACCTTAATTGTTCTTGGAGTTAAAGACACTGCTATTTTCACGCCGGAAAAATTTTTAAAGTGGAATCAATTGGCTAAAAAATTGGATTCATTTTCTGAGATAGAATATTCAATATCTATTGGTGACCTAAAAGAATTAAAAAAAAATAAGGAATTAAAGAGATTTGAATTACAAAAAATTTCTATTGAAAATTTAGACACGCAACAAAAAATAGATGTATTAAAAAATCATCTTTTCAAAGAATTGCCGTTTTATGACAATCTCTTATTCAACAAAAACACACAAACCATCCAAACGGCTCTTTTTATTGATAAAAATATTGTCAACACGAAAGAAAGGAAAGAGTTTATTTTTGAACGATTCAATCCTTTAATAAAACAATTTGAAGAAGAGAATCATATTGATGTTCATATTTCTGGTATGCCATATATCCGCTCTATGAATTCAGAAAATATAAAGTCCGAGATGGGAATCTTTGTAGGGTTAGCTTTGGCCACCACTGCATTGATTTTTTTCTTATTTTTTCGCTCTTTTAGGGCAACTTTCATAACATTACTGGTCGTAAGTATAGGTGTTATATGGGCCTTTGGTTTTATCGGTTTATTTCGTTTTGAAATTACGGTACTTACAGCATTAATACCTCCTTTAATCATTGTTATTGGAGTGCCTAATGCCATATTTATCATTAATAAATATCAGCAAGAAATAAAACTACATCAAAACAAAACCAAATCCTTACACCGTGTCATATCCAAGGTCGGAAATGCTACATTAATGACAAACATCACCACATCTGCTGGTTTTGCTACCTTCATATTTACCAATAGCAACCTTTTGCAAGAATTTGGGATTATTGCTTCCATAAATATTATGGCAATTTTTATACTTTCAATTTTAATTATCCCAAGTATTTATAGCTTTATGCCGCTTCCTAGGAAAAAGCATTTAAAACATTTGGAACAAAAATGGATTTCAAAAATTGTCAATTGGATGATTTTCATGGTTCGCAATAGAAAAAACACTATTTATATCGTATCTTTTTCTGTCATCATTGCGAGTATTATTGGGGTATATAAAATAAAAGTCTCCGGGAGTTTACTAGATGACATGCCAAAAGATAAGATCTTTTATAAAGATATTGTCTTTTTCGAGCGAGAATTTGGAGGTATCATGCCACTAGAAATTATGATTGACACGAAAAAAGAGAATGGCATTTTTAAACTATCCACTTTAAAAAAGATTGAAAAATTAACCCAATTAATTGAGGATACACCTGGTTTATCGAGAGCAACATCTGTTGTTGATTTAGTCAAATATTCAAAACAAGCATTCTATAACAACCTCCCTAAATACTATCAATTGCCTACATCGCAAGAGAAGACTTTTTTAATGGAATACATTAAAAATTCTAAAGGAGATTCGAATGCTAGCTCTTTGATAAATAATTTCGATGAAAAAGGCAGGTATGCACGAATTACTACTTATATGAAAGATGTTGGGACTAATGAAATGTCCCAAATTCAAAACGACTTGCAGCGATTTATCGATAAAGAATTTCATGAGGACAAATATGCCGTAACACTTACAGGAAAAGCCTTGGTCTTTTTAAAGGGTACCAATTATTTAATTAAAAACTTAGTAGTTTCATTGGGGCTCGCAATCTTGCTGATTTCTATATTTATGGGATGGATGTTTAAATCTTTAAGAATGATATTTATATCTCTCATTCCAAATTTATTGCCATTGTTAGTTACCGGAGGTATTATGGGATACTTGGGCATTCCTATTAAACCATCAACGATATTAGTCTTTAGTATTGCATTTGGAATCTCTGTCGATGATACGATTCACTTTTTAGCAAAATATAGACAAGAACTTATTGCTAGTAATTGGAAAATTAGAAAATCTGTTTACAAAGCAATACGAGAAACTGGAGTCAGCATGTTCTACACATCAATAGTACTCTTTTTTGGATTTTTAGTATTCTTGGTCTCCAGTTTTGGAGGGACAAAAGCCTTGGGAGGATTGGTTTCCATCACTTTACTATTCGCGATGGTTTCCAACTTACTTTTACTGCCTGCTTTGTTACTATCGTTAGAACGTAAAATAAAACAGCCTAAAAGATCCTACGTAAAAAGTAATAAGTAGGATTTACTGCATTTTTGATTCAGACCAAACTAATAGCCCAAAATCATAAAATTATAAATCCAAGAACTGATAAGTAACATTCTAAGAATTTCAAGAACAACTATTCGTTTACGTTCTAGTAGTCTGCCTGTTATTACCAAGGTTAGCATCACCAATAATCCTATTCCAACCATATCTAGAGCCGTAAAATGACTCATAAAGTAAGAAAACGTTAAAATAAGAGCAAAAACACAAATTGTATTCAATAGAATATACGTTTTCGTTAGCATGGAAAGGCCCCCGTATTGATAACTACCTTTGTCTATGTAAAGCGGTATTAATTCTAATTCCCCAGAAGAAGGAACCCAATCCGGTCCACTCACTAAAAGCAACATTTTGTCTTTTAATTTCGGTAATTGTTTCATTTGAAAAATGAGATTTTTATAATAATGAAAAACCGAAGTTAAAAAATCTCTTGAATTGATATCCATCGTAATCCCATAAACAACATCTCTTTTCTCCTCTTCAAATGTATCAAAAATACGATCCCAAATAATCAAAACACCTCCATAATTTTTATCTAAATATTCTTGATTACTTCCATGGTGGACACGATGGTGAGAAGGTGTTACAAAAATATATTCGATAATACCCAATTTCGGAATTAGCGTTGTATGCAATAAAAACTGGTAGATACCAATCACTAAATGAGTCCCTAAAACAACTTCCGGAGTAAAACCTAAAATTGGCATCAAAGACCAAAATAAAACCCTAACAATCACCTGAAAAGGAGTTAAATTTAAAGCAACCGAATAATTATAATCTTCACTTTGATGATGTACAATATGGGCACCCCAAAATAAATTAATTCGATGTCCTGATTTATGATAAAAATACCATATAAAATCTGAGAGTAAGACAGCAAATACAAACCATCCAATAGTTTGTGGAATTGTAAAAATACTCAAATTATGATATAGAAATTGGTAATACAAAAATATCAAAGGAAGCATAAACAAACCGGCAATCCTATCAAATACCCCCATCAACAAATTAGAAATCGTATTTTCAAATCTAAAGATCTTTTTCCCTTTAGATCGTGCGAATAAATACTCAATTGCAATGACAAAAAAAACAATGGCTGCTGCAACCCATAAATATTTATCTTCTTTCATAATCAAAAATTTAAAAATGCAAAGATAAAAAACTAAAACTTTCTATTTTCATTTTTTCACAACTATCAAATAGTTACAAAAAAGTAAAAAACAGACATTTCAACCAAACATATGAGAAGAAATATACTTAGATAAATCAACTGAATTATTATCTTTGCAGTACATGCTTAAACAAAATTTTCAATTAAAACTCTTACAAAAATTATCTCCTCAGCAAATACAGCTGATGAAATTAATACAGCTTCCCACACAAGCTTTTGAACAAAAATTAAAACAAGAAATAGAAGAAAATCCAGCCCTGGATTTGGAAAGAGAATCTGAGAAAGATCATGATGAGGATTATCAAGAGGATTACATTGACGAAGGAAATGAAACTATCGAAACTGATGAAATAAATATTGATGAATACCTTAGTGATGATGAAATACCTAATTACAAACTACAAGCCAACAATCACAGTATAGATGACGAAGAGAATCAGATTCCTTATGCAAGTGGTGTTAGTTTTCATCAAAACTTAAAAAGTCAATTAAGTACCTTTTCCTTATCACATCAAAAATTGATGATTGCGGAATTTTTAGTTGGAAGTCTTGACGATAGTGGCTATTTACGAAGAGAAATCATAGATTTGGTTGATGATTTAGCCTTCACACAAAATATATATACTTCCGAGCAAGAAGTAGAAGAAGTCCTTACTAACATTATACAAACTATGGAACCTATTGGGGTTGGCGCGAGAGATTTGAATGAATGTCTCACCCTTCAATTACAAAGAAAATCTAAAACTAAATCCGTAGAATTGGCTATTGCAATCCTAAATCAAAGTTTTGAGCTTTTTGTAAAAAAACATTACAAAAAACTACTTGTTAAATACGGAATCACAGAGGCAGATTTGAAGGACGCTATTTCTCAAATAGAAAAATTAAATCCAAAACCTGGAGGGACCTACACCGTAACATCTAAAATTACAGATCAAATTGTACCAGATTTCACTATTCAAATTTTGGATGGTGTTTTACACTTAAGTCTAAATTCAAGAAATGCTCCTGAATTAAATATTTCCAGAGAATATAATAATATGCTTAAAGGCTACCAAGAATCTAAACAAAAATCAAAAGCTCAAAAAGATGCCGTTATTTTCATTAAACAAAAGTTGGACGCGGCAAAATGGTTTATTGATGCCATCAAACAAAGACAACAGACTTTATTAGTTACCATGAATTCGATCATGGAGTACCAACAAGAATATTTTCTTTCTGGAGATGAAAAAAAATTAAAACCAATGATCCTCAAGGATATCGCAGATACGATTGAAATGGATATTTCTACTGTCTCAAGAGTGGCAAATAGCAAATATGTTGCCACACCCTATGGAACAAAATTAATCAAGGAATTCTTCTCTGAATCAATGAAAAACGACAAGGGAGAAGATGTTTCTACAAAAGAAATCAAAAACATTCTTAAAAATATTATCGATAAAGAAGACAAAAGAAAACCTTTAACAGACGCTAAATTAATGCAGCAATTAAAAGTTGAGGGCTATGTCATTGCAAGAAGAACAGTTGCTAAGTATAGAGAGCAATTGGAAATACCCGTCGCACGCCTAAGAAAAGAAATATAGCTACACCTGAGTGACATGGCAAAATTTACAAGTTTATATGATATTGTCACCTAACATAGAATACAAACATAACCTTCTTTTTCACACTAATATTCTCAAAAGAGTTATCGTTAGAACTTAAATATTCAAAAAAACATCCTTTGCAAGAGCTTCTGATCGGCGTTACCAACACAGGTATCTAAGCATTAGAAATGCATACATTTGTTAAAAACCTATAAAAGATAAAAAATCAGTCCTAGCTTAAAGGAATTCATTTTCAAAGGGACTGTATTTTCAACGTGACTGTCACTCTTAAAAAATGGATTTAACGTATAATGAAGATAAAAGTTCCAAGTACCATATCCTGCTGATAAAGTATATGCATATTGGAACCTTTCTAATTCCAATATTTCTGTCAGAGGCACTTGTGAACTATCTTGAATACCTATTGCTTTCGAATTCAAAACATAGGAAAAATTGATACCCGTATAGATACGCCAAAATTTGTATTTTTCTAAAGTAGAAGTTCTCCATCTAAACTCTATCGGAAATTCAATACTGTTCGTTTTAATGGTGTAGGTATCCTCGTACAACTCACCATTTAAGTATTCAGCAGCAGTTTCAGAAACGATTAAATTTTGAATGAATGTATTAAAGGTATAACCAAAACCAATCCCCATACCAATATTCCTACTTTTATTAAAAGGAAGATCTTTTATAAATCCACCAGCAAAACCATAGGCAAAACTATCTTGCAGTAATCCAGGAGGAGTATTATCAAATATATTGTAAGTCACCCCTATGTATAGCTGATCTTCCAAATATTTAGGATCAATAGATACACTATCCTTTTGAGAACGTACAAATAAACTGAGAAAAAAGAAAATGAAAAAATATTTCAAAATATCTGGTTAATGAATTACAATTTACGAAACTATTTAAAACAAAAAAGCATCTGCCATATAACAGATGCCTAAAAAATATATTGTTCTAGATTACTTTACATTTTCAGTCAAATCACCTTTTCGTGTAGAATAACTAATTTTTAAAGCATTGATATCTCTTAATTCCATTCTAATATCATGAATCGTTCCTACTCCACAAGCTACATCTGATTTAATAGAAGTTGTCATATAAGGAATTTCTTCTGGATTATGCTTTTCTTGTTCAGAATAGATGAAATTTGCAATATCATTGACGGTCGCAATTTTATCATTCAATTGTATCTTATCCCCCGAACCATATTTGTTTTGATCCTCAGGTTTCGCTTTCCCAACATATATTGTGCTCACCAAACTTTTATGTTCTAACTTTTTCACCTCATTCGCGTTAGGCAATTTAGGTGGTTTTATTAAAAGATCAGTTTCTCTCATTGTTGTTGTTACCATAAAAAAGAATAATAACATAAATACAATATCTGGTAAGGCAGCAGTATTCACCGCTGGCAACCCTTTTTTCTTTTTTCCAAATTTAGACATAGTATAAATTATTTAGTTGGTTCTGCATCAGAAATAATTTGAGGATAGGCATTTTTCACCTTTTTAATAACGGCTTTTAACACTTCGTTCTCTTTATCATTTCCTGATAACAATAATAAATCTTCATAACTCATTCCAGCATATTGACCTTTTATGTGATTCTTCGCATAACGATTTCTTAACTCCGTATAGGCCGCCAACAATTCATTTTGTACGGTAATATACATCCCATAAGAAGTACCTCTATCACTCTGTACCGAAATAATTGCTTTATTAGGATGATCCGAAGAGTCATCTGCTTTGTTACCATTACAATAATCGCATCGCGTTCCTGGGCCTTCTTCAGTAGCTTTTCCTTTACCCCCTCCATTGTCCAAGAAATCAATTGTATATTGTTTTAAATCTTTAATATCCATAAGCTCATCTTCAACCAACATCTGATTGTTACGGTTTAGATTTACTTCAAGAATATTTTTTTGTTTGATTACTGGAGGTTTATAATTTTCGGGTGGTTTCTCCGAAAGTTTTCGGGAAATACCAGAATCAACATCCATTGTTGTTGTTACCAAGAAAAATATCAGCAACAAGAAAGCAATGTCTGCCATTGAACCAGCATTAATCTCTGGAAGTTCTTTTCTTGCCATATCCTTATTTAATAATTTTTTTGACTCCTCCTAACACAATTGTTGCAACAGCAGTCGCACCTAATAAGACTGTATACCAAATACCAGTACTCACCCATTTAGAATTGGATCCAGCTTCACCACCCTCTAACACTTCTCCAGTAATATCCGTCACTGCAGCATCTGGAGCTAATCCATAAGATACGGCTAAAAAAACTGCAAGAATTGCAATTCCTAATAACGTTTTCTTTAACGCTTCGGGTTTTTTAAACAAACCAATAATAGAAAACAATACCGTCAATAATAAGACAACTATAAAGAGTCCTATAGAGAATGAAACCATCGGTCCTACAATCCCCAGAGAACCTCCACCTTCAACAATTACGTCATCACCAGTACTTATTATCATAATGAAAAAATAAGCAGCAACAACAGCAATCAAGATCACTAGACCTTTTAATATTTTTGTTAAATTCTGATTCATTATTCTTATTTTTTATGTTTTACCAAAAGGTCCACTAATGAAATAGAAGCATCTTCCATATCATTTACAATACCATCTACTTTTGAAATAATATAGTTATAGAACACTTGTAATATAATCGCAACCACAAGACCAAAAACAGTTGTTAATAAAGCCACCTTAATACCACCAGCTACCACAGTTGGAGAAATATCCCCTGCCGCTTGAATCGAGTCAAAGGCACCAATCATACCAATTACAGTTCCCATAAACCCAAGCATCGGTGCTAAGGCAATAAACAAAGACAACCATGAAATATTTTTCTCTAACAATCCCATTTGTACTCCTCCATAACCAACTACCGCTTTTTCTGCAGCTTCGATTCCTTCATTTGCTCTGTCCAATCCTTGGTAAAAAATTGAAGCAACAGGACCTTTGGTATCTCTACAAACTTCCTTCGCTGTATCAACACCACCTGAAGACAAAGCTTCATCAACAGCATTGACCAATTTCTTAGTATTTGTTGTTGCCATATTCAAATAAATGATTCTCTCTATTGCGATTGCTAAACCTAAAATTAATGCCACCAAAACAATTCCCATAAAAAATGGACCACCTTCAATAAAACGTTGTTTTAGTATTTGATGAAATGTTTCTGATTCTACAGTTTCCGACGCTTGAGCAAATACACTTTGCGTTGCTCCAAAAAACATCGTCGCTGTAATTGTAAGGATTGTAAATACTTTTTTCATTGTGATAAAATTAATTTATTAATATACTTTTGATTTAATTAGAAAATTCCTAGAAAAAATGCGGAGAGGAAGGGATTCGAACCCCCGTTACAATTTCTTGTAAACACGCTTTCCAAGCGTGCGCCTTAAGCCACTCGGCCACCTCTCCATTATAATTTTCACTAAGGTTCAGCAAGTAACAAAAAAATGTTGACTCAATAAAAAAAATGATCTACTTATTTACTAAATAAATGTGCTTTTCTTGAATAGAGAACACATACCACTAAAAAAGGAGCACGCTACTCCTGGATGTGGATTTTACTTACAAGCATTTCGAAACAAAAAAAGAGAATGCAAAATGCATTCTCTTTTTTTGTTTCGAAATAATGATGTACTATTTCGGTGATTCCATTTCAAAATCTTCCATAAATTTCGTAGTATAATTTCCTGCTACATAATCTGGATGATCCATCAATTGCCTATGGAAAGGAATTGTCGTTTTCACTCCTTCAACGATAAATTCATCCAAAGCACGTTTCATTTTATTGATCGCTTCTTCTCTCGTTTGTGCAGTTGTAATCAACTTTGCAACCATTGAATCATAGTTGGGCGGGATGGTGTACCCCGCATATACATGGGTATCTAATCTTACTCCATGACCTCCTGGCGCATGGAACGTAGTGATTTTTCCTGGAGCTGGCATAAATCCTTTGTATGGATTTTCAGCATTGATACGACATTCTATAGAATGCATTTTTGGCAAATAATTTTTACCAGAAATTGGCACACCAGCAGCCACTAAAATCTGCTCGCGAATCAAATCATAATTCACAACCTCCTCTGTAATTGGGTGTTCTACTTGAATACGTGTATTCATCTCCATAAAGTAGAAGTTTCTATCTTTATCGACAAGAAACTCAACCGTTCCAGCTCCCTCATATTTAATATATTCCGCAGCTTTAACGGCTGCAACTCCCATTTTTTCTCTCAGTTCATCTGTCATGAAAGGAGATGGAGTTTCTTCTGTTAATTTTTGATGACGTCTCTGAACGGAACAATCTCTTTCAGATAAATGGCATGCTTTCCCAAATGAATCTCCAACAATTTGAATTTCTATGTGACGAGGTTCTTGGATCAATTTCTCCATGTACATATCGTCATTTCCAAAAGCAGCCTTAGATTCATACCTCGCTGAATCCCATGCATCTTCTAGTTCTTCTTCTTTCCAAACAGCACGCATTCCTTTACCTCCACCACCGGCAGAAGCTTTCAACATTACGGGGTATCCTGCTTCATCAGCCAATCTTTTACATTCCGAAAAATCAACAATAACACCTTCACTCCCCGGTACACATGGTACTCCCGCAGCAATCATGGTAGATTTCGCATTTGCTTTATCTCCCATTCTATCGATCATCTCAGCACTTGCACCAATAAATTTGATACCATGTTCCTCACATAACGCAGAAAATTTTGAATTCTCAGACAAAAATCCATATCCTGGATGAATCGCATCTGCATTTGTAATTTCAGCAGCCGCCAAAATATTCGACATTTTTAAATAAGAATCTGTGCTTGGCGCTGGTCCAATACAAACTGCCTCGTCTGCAAACTTTACATGCAAACTCTCTTCGTCTGCCTGTGAATAAACTGCAACAGTTTTAATTCCCATTTCTCTACATGTTCTAATAACACGTAACGCTATTTCACCTCTATTGGCTATTAATATTTTTTTAAACATAATAATATTTTTTAGACTTAATTCTAGTTCTCACAATAACTAATAAGAATAGTGTTAAATTATGCTTTTATAATTATGAGGGATCAACTAAAAATAAAGGTTGTCCAAACTCTACCGGTGAAGAATCATCCACTAGAATTTTCACAATTTTACCGGAAACTTCAGATTCGATTTCGTTAAACAATTTCATTGCCTCGATTACGCAAACAACAGAATCCGAAGATACAGAATCACCAATCTCTACAAAATTGGCTTTATCTGGAGATGGCTTTCTGTAGAATGTCCCAATGATAGGAGATGTAATGGTTAACAGGTTGGTATCTTCTTCCACTGCCGCAGGAGCTATGGGAGCTGCAGGTTCTGTTTGAGGTGCAACCTGTGAAACAACAGGCATATGAGCAGGAGAAATTGCTGACTGTAAAATTGTAGTTTCTGTTTTTCCAGAACCTGTTTTTACAGTAATCTTAATGTCTTCCATTTCTAATTTCACTTCACTTGCACCAGACTTGGCAACAAATTTTATCAAATTTTGAATGTCTTTTAATTCCATAATAGTATAGTTATATAGTAATATTTAATTCTTTTTTGAGTCATAGGCCCATTTCAAATAAACAGCTCCCCATGTGAATCCACCGCCAAAAGCAGCGAAAATAATATTGTCTCCTTTTTTAAGTTTATCTTCAAAATCTGCCAACAACAACGGCAAAGTTGCAGAAGTTGTATTCCCATAATTTTGAATATTTTGGAGTACTTTTCGTTTATCTAAATTAATTCTTCTAGCTGTGGCTTCAATAATTCTCTGATTTGCCTGATGAGGCGCTAACCAATCCACATCATCATTCGTCAAATTGTTACGCTTTAAAAGTTTTTCACTAGCATCGCCCATATTAGATACCGCGTACTTAAAGACCGTTTTTCCTTCTTGCTTGATGAAATGCTGACGCTTGTCTAACGTTTCTTGGGAAGTAGGTTTTAAAGAACCACCAGCTTCGATTCGCAAAAATTCACGTCCAACCGCATCACCTCTTAAATATTCATCCTGAAAGCCTAAACCTTCTTCGTTAGGTTCAAACAAGGCGGCTCCAGCACCATCTCCAAAAATAATGCAAGTGTTTCTGTCTGTATAATCGACAATTGAAGACATTTTGTCTGCTCCAATCACCAATACTTTTTTATACCTTCCAGACTCAATATAAGAGGAGGCCGTTGACATTGCATACAAAAAGCTTGAACAAGCAGCTTGCAAATCATATCCAAAAGCATTTACAGCTCCAATTTCTGTTGCCACGTATACTGCTGTAGAAGCCACATTCATATCAGGTGTAGCAGTACCGATAATCACCATATCTATTTCCGAGGCATCAATTCCCCTCTTGGCAATCAAATCTTGAGCAGCCTTGATTGCTAAATAAGATGTTCCTTTATCAGAATCTTTAAGAATCCTTCTCTCTTTAATCCCTGTTCTTGTAACAATCCATTCGTCGTTGGTTTCTACTAAAGATTCCAGCTCTTTGTTTGTAAGAGCATAATCTGGAACATACTTCCCTACTGCTGTTATCGCTGCAGTTATTTTACCCATAATCATATTTTTATAAGATTCTTTTAGGCTATAAATTCACTAAAAAAATCGCTGCCCAAAGTAATGAAATTTATTTCACATATAAATAAAAAAAACGGCAATAATTGCTGTCTCCTACTTCAAAACAACAAAAAACCCTCGACGAAGAGGGTTTTTTAGTGCTATTAAGTCTTATTCTTAAGCTTCTACAACAGGCGCATCAATTACAATTTGTCCTTTGTAATAAAGCTTTCCTTCATGCCAGTGCGCTCTATGATACAAATGTGCCTCCCCTGTGGTAGGATCAACTGCTACTTGTGGTGCTACTGCTTTGTAGTGAGTTCTTCTTTTGTCTCTTCTTTGTTTAGATATTTTTCTCTTTGGATGTGCCATTACGCTCTGTTTTATCTATTAATAAATCTTTTAGTTTCCCCCATCTAGGGTCTACTACTTTTTCTGTATTTGTATCTCTTTTTTTTACTCCTAACTCTTCTAGTCTTTTAAATGTGTCCGACTCCATCGTACCGTCAAGTACTTTTGGATGCACTCTTTTTGCGGGTGCAGAAAGCACTAACATTTCAAAAATATAATGTGCTACATTGATGCGGTGCTCTGAATAAGCCAAATAAACAATTTCCTCATTTCCATCATCGTAGGCGTCTCCAAATTTCACAATCAAAGACAAAGCCCCCGTAACTCCCATGTCAAAAGGCTCCCCTGTAACATCGCAAGGGACATTTACGTATCCTTTTGAAGAAAACGCTAACTCCAACATGTTTGGTTTTTTCACAAAAACCAAATCCACATCTATATTCGTTTCATCAAAATCATCGAACTGAAACGCATCAAAGAACTTATTCTCAATATGATATTCAAAATTATGTTTTCCTTCTTTTAAACCTATAAAAGAAATTTCAAAATCTTTCAACTCTTTCATAACGAACACTCTTTTGAGCGTGCAAAGATATAAAAATTCATTTTATTATAAACAAAAGAAATTAAAATTTACATATTAAAATCTCTTCCGAACCTTTAACGCGTCTTTCGATAAGGTTTTATAGGCCTTTCTTGTTTTTACAATTTTCAATCCTGCAAACAATGCCTCCTTAAAAGAAGAAGCATCTGCAATGTTTTTGCCCGCAATTTCAAAAGCAGTTCCATGATCTGGAGATGTTCTTACTTCAGAGAGACCTGCCGTAAAATTCACTCCCTTCCCAAAAGCTAATGTCTTAAAAGCTACCAAACCTTGATCGTGATACATCGCAAGCACAGCGTCAAAATCTTTATAACTCCCGGAACCGAAAAATCCATCTGCAGCATAGGGCCCATAAACTAATTTCCCAGATTCTTGAATTTCTAATAAGGTTGGTCGCACTAACGTCTCATCTTCATTGCCGATTACTCCATTATCCCCACAATGCGGATTTATACCCAACACTGCAATTTTAGGTTTTCTAATACCAAAATCACCTACTAAAGTTTCGTGCATCGTATGCACCTTAGCAACAATAAGCTGTTTGGTGATGGTCTCGGAAACTTTTGCTACGGGAACATGCCCTGTAATCAATCCCATTCGCAATGAATCAGTCATCAAAATCATCAAACTATCCCCTTCTAAATTTTCTTCTAAAAATTCAGTGTGACCAGGAAATTTAAATTCCTCCGATTGAATGTTATCCTTACTAATAGGAGCTGTCACTAACAAATCAACTTTTTGTTCTTTTAAGGCACGGGTTGCCTCCTCTAGCGATTTCAATGCAAATGCACCAGATTCCTTCGTTGGCACTCCTAAACTAACAGCAACCTCTTCTTTAGATATGGTAAACAAATTTACTTTGCCATCAATTATCGCATCCAAAGACTGGATACCTTGCAGCTGAACCTCAGATTTTAATTTTTTTTTATGATAAGAAACTACTTTCGACGAAGCAAACAAAACGGGAGTACAGAAATCCAACATACGTTTGTCTTCAAAAGTCTTTAACACAACTTCAAGACCGATACCATTGCTATCTCCGACCGAAATCCCAACCTTTATTTTTTGTTCTTTTTCCATTCAACTACGATATAATTCTTATTTTTGTTTCTTCAAAAGTAATCATTTAAAATGACAATTGTATGTTCACAGGTATTATAGAAAAACTAGGAAAAGTTACGAGTATTTGTCCCGAAAACGACAACCTTCACATTGCTATTGAAGCAGATTTTACCGACGAATTGAAAATTGATCAAAGTGTAGCACATAACGGAGTCTGCCTTACTGTGGTTGCTATAAAAGAGAAGATTTATACAGTAACTGCAATTGCAGAAACATTGCGTAAAACGAACCTAAACCATCTGGCTGTAAACGATAGTGTCAATCTGGAACGTGCCATGAAACTTGGCGACCGATTGGACGGACATATTGTACAAGGACATGTAGACCAAACAGCGACCTGTAAAGACATTCAAAACGATGAAGGGAGTTGGATTTTTACTTTTTCTTACGATACTTTAAAGAATAACGTAACCATTGAAAAAGGATCGATTACTATCAATGGAACAAGCCTTACTGTTATAAATTCAAAAAAAAATGAATTTAGCGTGGCCATCATCCCTTACACCTATGAACACACAAATTTTAACACTTTTAAAATAGGAACCGAAGTCAATCTTGAATTTGATGTTATCGGAAAATATGTGGCTCGTTTGATGCAAGCGTAACTTTATGCATTCGATTACCACAAAAGAGGTTTTTAAAACATTCCTTTTTTAACTAAAAGCCTATATTGATCTATCATTGACCAAACAGCCCCGTGCTTTATTCGGAAAGTTAATCGTATAACACTGTCTCTTGTCTGCGTTTAGCACGGTAAACCACATATCAGCAAACAATACTCCTTTCAGGACACTTCACCTTACAAATTATCGTTTTTACCATTATATAACTCCTCTTCACCTTACTATTTCCGTTAAATTAAACACACCTTGTTAACTTTAAGCATAGAAAAGCAATAAAAAGCTGCTTTTAAAATAATATTCCTCTTAAAAATGAAGATTATGTATACAGACAGCACATACCTACTAAACGAAGTAAACTCACTTTGCTCAAGAACAGTCATTACAAAACATTTGTTTTTAAGCCTATTGCAAAAGGCAAGAAGCAAAAAACAAAAGCATAAATTGATCTTAAAAGCACCCCCTTTCTAACCTTTCAACCGCCTAGGTTGATTTTTTTCATAGCAACGGAAAAGCCTCATATTACTATGAGGCTTTCTCTTGGGGTAGAATGTATTTAAAAAATACCGCTTGCACTTACAAACAAAAAATTGTCATTCCGTCTTTTGGTATTTTCGGCAAAATTACTAAAATTGAAAAACACACAACTAAACAAAGGTTAAGGATTGATTCATGCAATAATACTATACTTCAACTCAACCATCGTTTGTTAAAAAAATATCCTTTTTACGAAGCATGGTTATTATCCAAATAAATAGCTGACCATTGCAATACAATTCATGTAAAAATCCCTTGTCGCAGTAAAACAGCAAAAGGAAACCATCTAATTTAAAAGTTCTTGTATTGAAAGAAGTAATCTAACAAAATTGTATTCGCAACACACCATATTCATAAAAGTATAAAAAGTAAAAACTAACAATAAAGGCCTTTCTGCCGTCTTTACCAAAATACTAAACGATCTGTGAATAGTGTCTTATTGAGGTAGGATTGATTAAAAAACAACTTGCGCTATGCAAAATTTGTATTGTACATTTTAAAGTTACTTTAATTTTAAAACAAACTTCTTAACAAAGGTTAATTATTGAGCCCTTTTTACAAAACCCTACCAACTACACTGAAACAAAAAGCAACCCATTAAAATCTTGTGTTTACAGAACTTAAGGCATCAAAAAAGAAATCGATGCATTTAAAATGATACTTTTTAAAACATCATCATTTATACAAATCGTGTTAATTGAAAATAACAAACAACTCCATTCTATCACAATCCCTACAATACTCCCAAAACATTAACGAAACCCAACTGCAAACCTAACCGAGGAACCACACTAAAACATATAAAACACAACAAACCCTCTTTAATGACTGTTTTTAACATTATTAAAACAAGCTCCTTATCAACATTTAGGCATAAAAAAAGCCCAACATTGTTGCTGGGCTTCGCGTTTTAGAAAGTGGACCCACCAGGGCTCGAACCTGGGACCACCTGATTATGAGTCAGGTGCTCTAACCAACTGAGCTATGAGTCCTAAAACGAGTGCAAAAATAACATTATTTTACAATTACATCTACTTTTCTTTAGAAAAAATAAAAATAATTTTAGTTTAAACCGCACGAGTCATCAAATGCTCACCAAACTGTTTTAACACAGCGCCATTTGTTTCTGAGATATCCATATTCTCCAAGAGTGCAAATGCCTTGTTCGTATAAGTTTCAATAGCCTCTCTTGTCATTGTATCACTACCAACTAACTTGAATATTTCCTTTACGCGCACAACTTTTTCGGTATTATCTTCTAGTGTTTGACCATACCAGTCTTCCAATTCCTTTTTTAGCGTTGGCGTAGCATGATTTAGAGCTTCTATATACAAATAGGTCTTCTTGTTTTCCATAATATCGCCCCCTACTTGCTTCCCAAAAGTAGCGGCGTCTCCAAATGCATCTAAATAATCATCTTGCAGCTGGAAGGCTATTCCTAGGTGCAACCCGAAATCATATATTTTTTTTGAATCCTCCTCTGAAGCCTCAGCAATAATGGCTCCCATTTCTAAGGCCGCCGCCACCAAGACAGATGTTTTTAGCCCAATCATTTTGATATATTCCTCTACAGAAACCAAATCTCTGGTTTCAAAATCCATGTCGTATTGCTGTCCTTCGCAAACCTCTAAAGCTGTTTTGTTAAACAATTGCATCAGTTTTTTATACACCATCCCATCATAAGACTCTAACAGTTGATTTGCCATGATCAACATCGCATCCCCAGAGAGTATGGCCGTATTGACATCCCATTTCTCATGGACGGTACGCTTGCCTCTTCGCAAAGGCGCAGCATCCATAATGTCATCATGCAATAAAGTAAAATTATGAAAAACCTCCACCGCCAATGCCGCATCGAGTCCATCTTTATAATCACCATTAAATGCGGAAACCCCCATTAACACCAAAATAGGACGCAATCTTTTGCCTCCCAAATCTAATATATACTCCACAGGAGTGTATAAATTACTTGGCTCTTCAATAGTAATATTAGCCTTTACATGTTCTAAGAAGTCTTTCTTGTATTGTTCTAGTTTCAAGATATTGATTTTTATGTAAAAATAAACAAAGAGAAGAAATTACAAATTATAAATCCGTAAAAAACAAATAAACAAGAATTATCATAAAAACTTAGGAAACTTTTATGGTTTCTTGCGTTTCCTTGGTATATTTGCGACCTGAAAACAAAGAGGAATGAAAGAAAAAATACTTAAAACTTCCGCCGACATGTTCTTGACCTATGGGTTTAAGAGTGTTACTATGGATGATATTGCTGAAAAAATGAGCATATCCAAAAAGACAATCTACACCCATTTTTCAAATAAAACGAAACTCGTGGAGGAGACTACCTTTGGCATGTTCCATTGTATCTCTAACGGAATAGATGCGATATGCGAACTTAATAGCAATCCGATCGAAGAATTATTTCAAATAAAAAGATTTGTTTTAGAAAATCTAAAAGATGAAAAATCTTCTCCCATTTATCAATTACAAAAATACTACCCTCAAATACACGTCAATTTAACACGCAAACAATTCGACCTAATGCAAGATTGTGTTTCTGAAAATTTGACCAGAGGAGTTCGTCAAGGGTATTTTCGGAAGGAAATAGACATTCCATTTATCACAAGAATTTATTTTAAAGTCATGGTAGGCATTAAAGATCTCGAAACTTTTCCCACCACCATGTTCAACATGAATTATTTGTTAGAAAACTATCTAGAATATCATGTACGCGGCATTGCCACAGAAAAAGGACTCCACACGTTAAAAAAAGTACAACATCAATACAACTAATTAATAATGAAAAAAAGCACCATTCTTTATCTTTTATTTGCACTTCCATTTTACGCAGTTGCGCAAGAACAAAGTACCGTAGAAAAGATTTCCTTTAATTTAGAGGAAGCCATCGCCTACTCAAAAATCCACAATAGAAACATCCAAAACTCGATTGCCAGCATTCAAGCCGCTGAAGAACAAAAATGGGAGGCAATTTCTATTGGATTGCCACAAATAAGCGGTAAAATAGACTATAACAACAACATAAAAACCCCTATTGAAGGGGACCCTTCAAATCCTCAAGACCCGATTAATTTCTTTTTCCCTAAAAATAGTTTGACGCCTAGCTTAACGGTATCTCAATTGCTATTCGACGGATCTTATATTGTAGGATTACAAGCCTCTAAAGTTTTTCTAGACATCTCAAAAAACTTCAAGGAAAAAACAGACAATGACATAGAACAAATTGTTGTAAATGCTTATATGACGGCACTGCTTACAGATGAAAGTATTTTAATCTTAGAAAAAAACATCGAGAATATAAAGAAAAGTTTAAAAGAAGCCACTGCGATAGTTGCCAATGGTTTGGGGGAAGAAGAGAGCGTGGAACAACTCCAACTAACATTGACCAATCTTGAAAATTCCATGAGTAACTATGGAGTATTAGCAGAGATTTCTAATGGCTATGTAAAATTATTATTAGGAATAGATGCTGAAAAAAGCATCCTTTTGAGCGACGATCTAGAGCATTTAATTAGTGCCTATGTAACTTTAGAATCGCGTTTTAATGACAATTCTATTTTTAACAATATCGATTACAAAATTGCAGTAAACGAAACAGAGAGTAAAGAACTCTTATACAAATTAGAAAAAGCAAAATACCTGCCTTCCATATCTGCGTTTTTAAACACAAACGCACAGGGAATGAACGAGAACTTTGGAGCCCTATTTAACGGAGACCAACAATGGCTTAGTGCAACTACCGCAGGAGTCTCTTTAGCAATTCCTATTTTCACCTCCTTTAATATAAGAGCACAAAAAAGAAGGGCGAAAATAAACTGGGAAATCTCTGAGAACAGTTTAAAAGACGTAGAGCAACAATTAAAATTAGACTTCAAAAAAGTAAAAAGCGAATACATATTGGCTGCTCAAACCTACGAAAACAGAAAACAAAATTTAGCACTCGCAGAAAAAATTGAACGAAAAAACTCAATTAAATTTAAAGAGGGAATGACCAGTAGTATTGAATTACGAACTGTACAAGTACAATTGTATGACAGTCAGCAGCAATACATAGAATCGATCATCGCTGTAATCAACAAAAAAGTAGAATTAAAAAACTTATTGAACCTAAAGTAATCTCAAAAAAAAAATCATGAAATATAGTTACTTACTTATCACAACCTTCATTATTTTAACCTCATGTGCAACGCCTCCAGAAAGCTCAGTCGAAGCCATTATACAATCTGGAGATCTTTCCAAAATGAGAATTAAAAAGAAAGAAATTGAAACAAAACAAAAAGAAATAAACACAACATTAGAATCGCTTGTAACCGCAATAGCTACCTATGACACAATGAAACGATTGCCCTTGGTGACTACGTTTGTACCAAAAGCAACTCTCTTTGACCACTACATTGAATTGCAAGGAAATGTAAGTACTAAAAAGAATGTTCTGGTATACCCTGAAATACCTGGAATTCTAAAAAGAATTCGCGTTAAAGAGGGACAAAAAGTGTACAAAGGTAGTTTGTTAGCCGTTTTAAGTGACGGAGGAATTAGCGATCAAATAGCACAATTAGAAACACAAACTAAACTTGCAAAAACAACTTATGAAAGGCAACAGAAACTTTGGGAACAAAAAATAGGATCAGAAATTGAGTATTTAAACGCAGAAACCGCGTATTATGCAAATATCAATGCCATCAAGCAATTAAAATCCCAACAAGCGAAAACCCGAATTGTTGCCCCTTTTACGGGAATTATTGACGACGTGTACAAAGAAGAAGGAATGGTTATTGCGCCTGGACAAGGATCTGAATTATTACGTATCATAAATTTAGACGACATGTATATTGATGCCAATGTTCCAGAAAGCTATATCTCTTCCGTAAGAAAAGGAAAACATGTAGAAATCTACTTTCCCATTTTATCAAAAACCGTTGAGGCAACTTTAAGACATGTGGGTAGTTATGTAAACCCAAACAACAGAACTTTTAAAGTTGAAATTCAGATTCCAAACAAAAATCATGACATCAAACCAAACCTAACAGCAAAATTAAAAATAAATGATTACAAGAACGAAAAAGCAATTTTAATCCCACAAAGTATTATCTCTGAAAATGCAAACGGAGAACAGTACATTTACATTATTACAGACAAAAAAACTTCAGGAGAGGCAATTGTAAAAAGAAAAATAATCGAAACAGGAAAAACGCAAGGAGACATTATAGAGGTCCTAACCCCTTTCCCAAATGGCTTAGAGATTATAAATGAAGGAGCTAGAAGTGTAACTGATGGTCAATCGGTTAAAATTCTTAACCAAACAACATTGAAACTATAACACAAAAATCCATTAAAAAGCATTAAAATGACTGAGAAAAAAGTTGACAAAGAATTTGGTTTGTCGTCTTGGGCAATCAATAATAAAACGACTGTTTATGTTGTAATGATAATGATATTCTTTTTAGGAACATCTGCCTATTTCAATATGCCTCGTGAGAGTTTTCCTGAAATCAAAGAAACGAAAATATACATAAGCTCACTATATCCGGGTAATACAGCGGAAGATATTGAAAAACTTATCACCACCCCCTTAGAAGACAAGTTAAAAACAGTAAGCAACCTCGTTCACATCACCTCCACTTCACAGGAAGATTACTCTATGATTATCGTAGAGTTTGACGAGAACATTTCTGTAGACCAAGCAAAGCAAAAAGTAAAAGACGAAATAGACGGTGAAACAGCGAGTGAAGATTGGCCTGTATTTAATGGTGCTAAAGTGGAACCAGTAGCATTTGACCTAAGCATGTCTGAAGAAATCCCAATTCTTAACATCAATATCTCGGGTGACTACCCCGTTTATAAACTAAAAGAATTCGGTGAGTATCTAGAGACAGAAATCGAAGATTTGGTAGAAATTAAGCAAGTTGATATTCGTGGTGCACAAGAAAAAGAGGTTGAAATTGCCGTGGACATCTATAAAATGATGGCCGCCAAAGTAAGCTTTAATGATATTGCACAAGCTATCAACAATGGAAATGCGACAATGTCTGCAGGTAACTTTATTACTAGTGGACAACGACGTACCATCCGTATTATTGGAGAGATTACAGATCCCAAGGAACTAGGAAATTTTGTTGTAAAAAACGAAAACAACAATCCTATCTACCTAAAAAACGTTGCAGACATTCAATTTAAAGACAAAGACAAAACGACCTATGCTAGGGAACATGGTGACAAAGTAGTGATGCTTGATGTTAAGAAAAGAGCAGGGAAAAATATGGTTGCCGCAGCAGACCAAATAAGAACCATTGTAGACACTGCAAGAGAAGTGTATTTTCCTAAAGACTTAAAAATAACCATTTCAAACGACCAATCAACAAAAACCATTGGACAGGTAGATGACCTGGTAAACAATATTATCTTCGGAATCATATTGGTTGTCACCGTATTGATGTTCTTTTTAGGTTTTAAAAATGCTTTATTTGTAGGTTTTGCGATTCCCATGTCAATGTTTATGTCCCTGATGATTTTGGAAATGTTAGGGTATACTATGAATACTATGATTCTATTCGGATTGATTATGGGATTGGGAATGCTCGTAGATAATGGTATTGTAGTCGTAGAAAATGTATATCGCTTGATGGACGAAGAAGGCATGACTCGCAAAGAAGCTGCCAAAAAAGGGATTAGTGAAATTGCATATCCCATTATTATATCTACTGCAACTACCGTTGCTGCCTTTATCCCTTTGGGTTTATGGCCAGGAATTATGGGGCAATTTATGGTGTATTTCCCAATTACGCTATCGGTAGTTCTTGGATCTTCTTTATTTGTTGCTATATTTTTCAACTCCGTATTGGTCTCTCAATTTATGAGTGTAGAAGACAAGGAAATGCCTCTAAAGAGAATCTTTACAATATCTATAATTCTTACGGTGATAGGTTTGGTTATATTCTTCACAGGAGGATCATATGCAGCTTTGGGAACTTTAATGATTTTTACAGCTATCATGCTTTGGTTTTACAGATTGGTATTGCGAAAATTAGCCAATACATTTCAAAACAAATCACTAACAAGATTGGAACGTTTTTATGAAAAACAGTTAAAATTTGCACTGACAGGCTGGAGAAAAAGCGTTTACACCATTGTAACGTTTGTTCTTTTAATCGTTGCTTTTATTTCCTTCGGAGCTTCTGTTGCTTCCCAAAGGACAAAAATTGAATTCTTCCCTGACAACAAACCCAATCAGATCATTGTTTATATTGAATATCCTCAAGGGACAGATATTGAAAAGACGAATGCCATTACCAAAAGAATTGAACAACGTGTTTTTGAAGTACTATATAGCGACCACTATACAGATGGCGATTATAATTTTTTAGTTGAAAGCACCGTATCTCAAGTAGGAGAAGGTGCGGGAAACCCGCAAACGGATGGTGGTTCGGCCGCAGAAATGCCGCACAAAGGTAAAATTACTGCTTCTATGCGCGAATACAAATACAGACGCGGTGAAGACAGTGAGATATTAAGACAAAAAGTTCAAACTGCCTTGGTCGGAATTTACCCAGGTGTATTGATATCCGTAGAGAAAGATGTTAACGGACCTCCCGCTGGATCTCCTATAAACATTGAGATTGAAGGAAAAGACTATGCAGAATTAATAGTTACAGCAGAAAAAATGCGTGACTTTATCAATACCAGAAGTATCGCCGGTATCGACGAGTTAAAAATTGATGTAAACAGAGACAAGCCTGGAATGCAGGTTGTTGTTGACAGAAAAAAAGCAGGGGAACTCGGTGTAAGCGTGGGGCAAGTTGGACAACAGCTTCGTAATGCCATCTTTGGAAGCAAGGCAGGAGTATACAAAGAAGATGGAGAAGATTATGATATCTATGTGCGATTTAACAAAGAAGACAGGTACAACAAAAGTGCACTTTTTAATCAAAAAATAACTTTTAGAGACATGGCAACAGGCCGAATAAGAGAAATTCCTGTTTCTGCTGTTGCCAAACAAAAGAACAATTCTGGTTTTAGTGCTATCAAACACAAAGACACGAAAAGGGTGGTTACAGTGTATTCTGCACTTTCTCCAGGGTATACAGATGCTGGTGCCATCGTAACAAAAATCCAAGAAGAAATGGAAAACTTCAAAAACCTACCCAAAGGAATCAAAGTTGATTACACAGGGCAGATTGAAGAACAGAACAAACAGATGAGTTTCTTGATGGGTGCGTTCTTCACTGGTTTGGGATTGATATTCTTGATTTTAATTTTACAATTCAATTCGATATCCAAACCTGCCATTATTATGATCGCTATTTTCTTAAGTTTGATTGGTGTATTTGGAGGTATTGTAATCACAGGAAGTTCTTTTGTTATTATGATGACGATGATGGGTATTATTTCACTCGCCGGAATTGTGGTAAACAATGGAGTTGTATTGCTTGATTATGCGCAACTTCTTATTGATCGGAAGAAAATTGAACGAAACATCAGTGACGACGCTTTCCTCAACTTGGAAGACTTGTTCAATTGTATCGTAACTGCAGGTAAATCTCGTTTGCGACCTGTTTTGCTTACCGCAATTACGACAATATTAGGATTGATTCCGTTAGCAATTGGGCTGAACATCAATTTCTTTACTTTCTTTAGTGAGTTTGATGCAAATATTTATTTTGGAGGAGACAATGTTATTTTCTGGGGGCCGCTAGCATGGACCGTTATTTATGGACTAATCATTGCTACCTTCCTAACTTTAATCATTGTACCAATACTTTTCTTGTTGGTCACAAAATTAAAAATGTGGCTTCATGCAAAAAGAACAATCGCATCATCTTAAGCGAAAAAAAACTTCTATAAAAACGGCTGTAACTTTTACAGTCGTTTTTTTTTTGCAACTATATAAATCGTAATTTTAACCTGTGAAGAAGTCCCTTAAAACATATACACTAGAAGAGGCAAAACGCGCCTTAGAGCATTACTGCATTTACCAAGATCGCTGTCATAAAGAAGTAGAAGAAAAACTTTCCAAAATGCGACTGATCCCTGAAATTATTGAAGAAGTGATTCCCCATCTGATATCCGAAAACTTTTTAAACGAAACTCGATTCGCTCAAAGTTTTGCAAGAGGGAAATTTAGAATAAAGAAATGGGGCAAAAACAGAATTGTTGCAGAGCTCAAACAAAGATGCATCACAGATTACAATATAAAAATCGCATTACAAGAAATTGACCCAGAGGAATACATCGAAACCTTAGAAAAATTAATAGTAAAAAAAACAGAGACCTCTAAAGAAACCGATGTTTTTAGGAAAAAGAAAAAAATTATAAACTATTTATTAAGCCAAGGTTATGAACCTTCCCTTATTTACGAATTCATCGCTTATCATTTTTAATAGACCTTGTTCGTTTTGGCTTCTTCGGCTTAGAGTAAGGAACTTCTTCTTGGTTACTAAATTCAAAGATGCCTTCATCAAAATTCACATTCATATCAAAGCTCCTCTGTAAATAAACAGCACGTATCTTCAAATTGATAGAATTGTAAACCGACACTAATTTCGCTACCTGTTCTGTTACTTCGGAAGATTGCATAGAACTGATAGTAGACATATCTTCCAAGCGCAAAGCTTCTGTATAAAAGACATTTAATCTTGCAAACATTTCTCTATTGTTTAACACTTTTATTCTTAAAGAATCATTCATTGTCTTGGAGAGCTGCTTTAATTCTTTGGACATCTCAAGAGAAAGGGCTGGAGAAATCGTTGAGAAATTATCCCTAAAAAACCTCGTTAATGCGACATACTCATCCCATGATTTGACCTTATCTAAAATATCTTGACTCAATTCTTCTTCGAAATGATACGTCACATTTTCACCAAACAATGCCAAACTCTGTGCGGGCGCTTCTTTCACCAAAACCTTTTGCTCCTTTTTACACGAAACAAAAAGAACAAATAAAAACACAATCGAATACCTCAAAAACATGAAAAACAGCTACTTTTAGTACCACAAATGTATGATAAAACTTTGTTCTTAAATAAGAATTTCAAATTTTGTTCTGCACCAACAAAAAAATAGTGATTAAAAAGAAATACCTTTGTAAGAAAAGAAACTTGTATGATTGCTGATTACATGAATATGCCGGATGACTCGAAAGCTTGGGTATTCCCTTCTCAAAAAAAATTCTACACAAATGACATCGAAAACATCGAGAAAAAAATTAGTGATTTTATCTTATCATGGGAACAAACAAACCCAGAAATCCAATCTAGTTTCACCCTAAAATACCAGAGGTTTATCGTGATTTTTGCAGATT